>ERZ773063.2-NODE-2-length-251525-cov-6.721032_pt1 | contig 251525 bp, 229 predicted proteins | sample MGYA00580625_ERZ773063 | MGnify/ENA primary metagenome ERZ773063 (study PRJEB29015, sample SAMEA2738022) | human oral metagenome | biome: human oral; feature: human-associated habitat; material: dental | place: China | collected 2042 ... | reverse complement strand
GCCGCTTTGATGGCATGATGAAGCCCGACTATGTGATCCCCTTCGTCAAGACGAAGAAGGACGCGGTGGCGGCCCTCAAAAAGTTCTACGAAGGCAAGATGCTCCTTCCGGCGGCCTTTACCGCCAACAATCGGGTGGAGGATATCCAGCCCATGTACGTGCCTTTTTGGCTTTTCGACTCGGCGGTTACAGCCAATGCCAATTTCCGGGCGGAAAGCAGCAATGTCTATGAAACTTCGGACGAGACGGTCACCGAGACCAGTGTCTATGACTGTGAGCGGGAGGGCACCATGCACTTTTCGCGGATTCCGGTGGACGGCAGCGAGAAGATGGACGACACCTACATGGAAAGCATTGAACCCTTTGATTACAGTGCCCTCGTGCCTTTTAGCGCCAGCTATCTGACGGGCTATTTAGCGGATAAGTACGATGTGGACGCCGAGGCGGCCGTCCCCCGGGCCGACGAGCGGGTGGAAGTCAGCGCCGTGGGCGTGTTGGAGGGGACTGTCACCGGCTACGACAGCGTGGAGATGAAGGAAAAATACATCGCCAAGGAGGGGGGCAAAGTCGCCTACGCCATGGCCCCGGTCTGGATCCTCACCACAAAGTATGCGGGGAAAGCCTATACCTTTATGATGAACGGCCAGACCGGCAAGATGGTGGGCAGCCTCCCCTATGACAGGAATAAAGCGCTGCTCTACCCCTTGGTTCCGGCGGCCATTATGATTCCCATCGCCTATTTCATCGCCAAGATGATGTTAACCTAAGGAGGGATGGACGTGAAAAGACAAAGCGGTAAGATCAGTCAATTCTTTCTCATGATGTTCTGCGCGGCGTTCGTTTTCGCCATCGCCTCCACGGTGATGGCGGCCGGAGCCGATCAGATGACCGGCGGCAAGACCTCCGCCGCTGCGGCGGGCAGCGGGAATGCGCTGGTCTCCATCGCCCCTGGCATCAACATTGACGATAAGCTCAGGAGCGATTTGGAAAAGAAGTTAGCGGCCATCAATGCCAAGTATGACGTCCATTTAGGCGTGGTCTTCATGGAGAGCCTTCCCGGGGGGAAGAGTGCCGAGCAGGTAGCGAAAAGTATCGCCGAAGGCGGAAGCGGCTACGAGCAGGGGAGCCGGGGCAGCATGGTCTTTTTCGTGGCGGTCAAATCCCGGGATTATTACATCGGTACGGGACGTTATCTCAATCAGATCATTCCCAGTAAAACCGGCGTCCGACATATTCAGGACGAGATTTTGCCCCTCTTAAAGGACAACAAATTCGGCGAAGCGGCGATGAAATTCGCCGAAACGGCGGAGATGGAGCTGGCTTACTACGAAAAAACGGGCGAGCCCTACGATCCGGCTAACGATTTCAATATGATGGCGGCCCTTGCGGCCTTAGTCGTGGCGGCGCTGACTTGGTACGGCGTCCGCTCGTATCTCATCGGGCAGATGAGCAATGTCCGAGATGCCGCCGCCGCAGATGAATATTTGGACGAAGGTTCTTTCAGCCTCACCTACGAAGAAGACACCTTCCTTTACACAAATGTCACGTCGGTGCCGAAGAGCAAAGGCCGTTCCGATGAAAGCAGCTCATCCTCGGACGACAGCGGTTCTTCCGGCGGGGGCGGCGGCAAGTTTTAGCCCCAGGGCATCGGCAGCGAAAAGGCGTATATTCGGCGGGGCGCTTATTGCCGCGTTCGGCGAAAATAACACGGCCTTCGGATAAGCCTTTTTGTTGGAAAAGACAGGGGCCGGGAGAAAGCCGCGAAAAGAGCGGCCGCCCCTTTCGCGATGAGAGAAAAGGAGAAAACGCCGGGAACGATGCAGTCTGAGGAAAGGGGGAGAGCGGGACGGAGCATTACGATAGGACATCGAACCGCGCCGTCGGCGCTGCCGTGCCTGCCGACGATGAAATTGCGGCAGGCGCTTCCTGCCTCTGGTATCTTCTGCCGCTGTTTTCCGTCGCCTTTCTCTACGCCGCGCCAGGGCTTCTCCTCTGGCATTTGCGGCGCCAGACCGTGCTGCAAATCCTCATGGGGCTCTTCCTGTTGGCCGTCGTGAACGGCCTGGCGGCCCTCTATCACGGGTGGCAGCGGCGCAGCGCGTTTTTGGAACGCGCCGCCATGCTGATGAAGTACGGCCTCATTCCCTTCTATTTTGCTCTTTTCATCGCTGCGATGGTGAGCGGCGATTTCGCGATGGGGGTCACACGCCTTTGGGGGACGGCCTTCGCCGTCAGTGCCTGGGATGTGGTGGGCGCGGTGGCGGCGCTTGCCCTTCTCGCTGGGACCGGCTATGTTTTAGCCGCCATAGAAACGGCGGTGGGAGAAGAGCGCCTGCCTCCTTTTCTGGCGATCTTCCACGGCGCCGTGCAATTTATTCCCGTCGCCGATATCCTTGATCTTATTTGGCTCCTGGCTGTTCGTGAAGAACGCTGCCGTCTCCTCTCCCTGGCTGCGCTGCTGCTGCTTCTCGCCGCGCTCAGCGCCGCCGGAGCCGTGGCCTTGTGGTTTTTAGGGTGAAAGAAAAGTTGCTCCATCTGACAATTATATGTGTTGTATTTGTTTCACGTTTGCGGTACAATAAGAAAAAAGGAGGAATGTTACATGCGGACAGCCAATATCAACTTGCGCATTGAGCCCGAGATAAAAACGCAGGCCGAAGCGGTATTTGCAAATATTGGTCTTTCGGTCACGGATGCCATTCATGTCTTTTTGCATACTTCTATCATGGAAGGAGGATTTCCTTTCCAACCTAAAGTACCGCGCTATAATGAAGCAACGCGATTGGCGATACAGGAAGCGCGGGAGATTATGAGCGGGCGGCGTCCAGCGAAACGCTACCAATCCTTTGCGGAGCTTTGCCGCGATATTGACGCAGAGGACGACGATGCTTGATTTAGTGATGACCACGCAATTTCGCCGGGATTTGAAACGTATACGGAAACGTGGCATTGATGTCGCCCCCTTGGAAGTCGTCTTGCTGGCCCTTCGCCGGGAAAGACCGTTGGCGGCTAAATATCGTGATCATGCCTTGACAGGCGATTATATCGGTTTTCGGGAATGTCATGTCGCTCCCGACTGGCTTTTGATTTATGCGGTGGATCGCGGTCAACTCATTCTGACCGCTTCGCGCACCGGCTCTCATGCGGATTTATTTTAGTAACATAGTTTTTCCTAGATGAAAACCGGCGTCCCGCTGATTCCTGACGGAATTTTGTGGGACGCCGGTTTTCATTCATTTATCCACAAAATTATCCCCAAAAGCAGGAAAAGACGAGAATTTTGTGAATAACTTATTCATCGATAAGAAGAGTTTTATGACAGATCGGTGCTGATGATGCCTTCAATCTTCATGAAGCGGGCCAGCTTGCGAACATCTTTCATCAGGTCTTCGTAGTTCACGGGGGTGAGAGATTGAGGGCCGTCGGAGAGGGCTTTGGCAGGGTTTGGATGCATTTCCAGGATGATCCCGTCGGCACCGGCGGCCACGGCGGCTAAGGACATGGGCTTTACCAGGCGCCATTTCCCCGTGCCGTGGCTGGGATCGACGATGATGGGGAGGTGGGAGAGGTGCTTCACGGCGGCCACTGCCGAGAGGTCAAGGGTGTTGCGGGTATAGGTCTCATAGCTGCGAATGCCCCGCTCGCAGAAGATGACGTTGGGGTTGCCTTCGTTGAGGATATATTCGGCGGCATTGAGCCATTCGTCGAGGGTAGCGGCCAGGCCGCGCTTTAAGAGGACGGGTTTTTGGGTGCGTCCGACTTCCTTTAAGAGGCGGAAATTCTGCATATTCCGCGCCCCGATCTGGAGAAGATCGGCGTAGGCGGCCACGGTGGGGACAGCTTCCACTTCAGTGACTTCGGTGACGACCCGGAGCCCCGTCTTTTCCCGGGCCTCCGCTAAATATTTCAGTCCTTCTTCCTCCAAGCCTTGGAAGGAGTATGGGGAAGTGCGGGGTTTATACGCGCCGCCCCGGAGGAACTGCGCGCCGCCGCGCTTGGCGATCTCGGCCGCTTCCAAGAGCTGCTCTCGGGATTCCACGGCGCAGGGCCCCGCCATGACGACGAATTCCTCGCCGCCCACGGGAATACCCGCCACGTCGATGACGCTGGACTGAGGATGAAATTCGCGGCTCACTAATTTATAACTCTTGGAAATGGCGACGCTTCGCTCTACCCCCGGCAGGGCGTCGATGGCGCAGGCGGCCAGCCGGGTCTTATCGCCGATGACGCCGACGATTTTCTGCTGGGCGCCTTCCATGACCTTGGCGCTGAGGCCCTGACTTTCAATGACACTGATGACGTCGGCAATATTTTGCCCGGTGGCGTCAGAATTCATAATGATAACCATGATATCAGCTCCTTTGCTATGTTTCCAGCGGTGGACGTTTCGCGGCGGATTTTTCCGCGGCGTTTTATGGTTAGCGGTGGGATGCACCGGCGAAAAACGGTTCCGCGGGGGCGGGGAGGGTTCGCCGTCACGGGGTCGTCGTTTTTTCCCCGGTGAGGACGGGGAACCGGCCTAAATCTTTGAACCATAGGCTCTTTTTTCGGACGGCAGCGATGGCGTCTTCCAGCGGGGCGCGGGAGCGGCCCGCCTCGATTTCCAGATCGAAGAAGAAAATGTAAACGCCGAGGGCCGTGCGTGCCGGGCGGCTCTCGATACGCGTCATGTTCACCTGCCGCGAGGCAAATTCCGATAGTACCTCGCAGAGGCTGCCGGCTTTGGAGCCCTCAATCTGGCAGACGACGGCGGCCCGTCCTGCTGCCCCTTCGGGCAGCGGGGGAAACGGCGGCCGACGCAGTTGGTAGAAACGGGTGCAGTTTCGAAAATCCCCCTGAATTTCCGTGGCGATAGGCATGAGGCCGTACAGCTCTCCCGCCCGGGTAGTGCAGATCGCTGCCGCGCCTTCTGCGCCACCGGCTACGATCTTGGCGGCGCGGGCCGTGCTGGCTGTCGTGAGGAGCCGGGCCTTGGGAAATCGTTCCTTGAGAAAGCGGCGGCACTGGGCCAGCGGCTGGGGGTGAGAGTAAATGGTGTGGACTTCCTCCGCCGGGCAGCGGGCCATGAGCTGATGGTGGATGTCCCAGATCAGTTCTCGCTGGATGCGCAGAGCGTCGCTCCCGGCCAGCGTGTCCAAGGTGATATTCACCGCGCCTTCAATGGAGTTTTCCGCTGGGATCAGCGCACTGTCTGTCTCCCCGTCGATGACGGCCTCTATGGCGGAAAAGATATCCGGGTAAGCGCGAAGGGATGCGTCTTCTCCTAAACGTTCCATCAGGTAGAGCGCTGCCGCTTCGCTGTGGGTCCCTGGCGGCCCCAAAAATCCTATGGTCTCCATCTTTGCTTCCTCCTCACAAACAAAAAAGCCTCGTCCTTGAAAGGACGAGGCTTTTCCTCGCGTTACCACCTTACTATCCGCCGGGGCGGACACTCATTTCCCACGGGCCTCATCGACCGATAGGCTCCCTCTCGTAACGGCGAAGGCTCCGGCACCGCCTACTTTTTAAAGCTTCAGCGGGCAACTCCTCGGTGAACTTCCCCTCGCGGCTGTCCGGCCGGTTCGCAGCAACTCCGGCTCTCTGAGCGGCTCTTCGCGCGGTACTTTTCCGATTCATCGTCTTTTTCGTGATGGGCCTATCATAGCATGCCGGCGACGATTTGGCAAGAAGATGAGAAAAAATATTTTTAGAAGTTCTGTGACAGAGAACGTTTGTATGTTTTGTTCAAACGTCAGGCGATATCGTCTCCTGACGGCAGATCTTTTTTTAGTCGCACGTGGAGGTGGCCGTCTTTTTCCGTGATTTCGGTGGCGACGCCGTAGATAGTGCGGATGTTTTCTGCGGTCAGCACCTTGTCGATGGCGCCTGCGGCGAAGATGTACCCTTCTTTCAGAAAGACGGCCCGGTCGCAGAAGAGGGCGGCCAGGTTGAGATCGTGCAGGGTCATGATCACTGTGACGCCGCGCTCTTTGACGGCATCGGCGAGGAGATGGAGGACGAAAAGCTGATGGTAGGGGTCAAGGCTGCTGGTGGGTTCATCCAAAAGGAGGAGCCGCGGTTCCTGCGCCAGCGCCCGGGCGATGAAGACGCGCTGGCGTTCGCCGCCGCTCAGCTGCCGAATGTCGCGGAAGGCAAAGCCTTCGAGGTGCAGCCGCTGCAAGAGATGAAAGACGAAGGCTTTGTCTTCTTCCGTGTAGCTTCGCCGAAAGAGGCCTAAATGAGGAAAACGCCCTAAGAGTACCGTATCCATCACCGTGGTACCCAGTCCGCTGCCGGTGTACTGCGGCACATACCCGATTTCTTTCGCTAATTTTCGAGGTGTGTACGTGGTGAGGGGGCGGCCTCCCACCATGACGTGTCCGGCGGTAGGGGTTAAAAGCCCGGTCAGGCATTTTAAAAAGGTGGTTTTTCCCGTGCCGTTGGGGCCGAGGATGCCTAAGATGCTGCCCGGGGGCAAGGAAAGGGAAAGGTCCTTTAAGACCGGCTTTTTCCCGTAAGATACCGCTAAATGTTCTACGGCGAGGACCGGTGCAGGTGTCATTTACCGTCCCTCCTTTCGGGTCTGGAAGATGAGCTGCAAAAAGAGCGGCACGCCGATGAAGGAAACGACGATGCCCACGGGAATATTCACCGGGTAGAGGATAAATTTTCCCAGCGTATCGGCCCAGAGGAGGAGCAGCGCACCGGAAAGGGCTGTAAAGGGCAGATAGTAGACGTGATCGCTGCCGATGATGAGGCGGGCCACATGGGGGGCGATGAGGCCTACGAAGCCGATGATGCCGGTGAAGCTGATGATAGCGGCGGTGACGAGGATGGCGGCGAGGCCGGTGATCGTCCGCACGCGGTCGGTGCGGACGCCGAGGCTGCGGGCGGTTTCGTCGTCGTTTTGCGACATGGCATTGAGCGATAGGGCAAAGGACCAGAGGAGCAGTAGGACGGGGATCGTGACGGCGGCGGTGACGGCGACGCTCTCCCAGGTGGCCCGGTTGAAGGAGCCGAAGGTCCACTCCACCACCGCCGCCAATTTATGCTCCCGGGCGAAAAATTCCAGCGTGGCCGTCAGGGCGCTGAAAAAATAATTCAATCCGATGCCGACCAGCACGATCGTCATGGGCTGCAGATTGATCTGTCGGGCGATGGTGTAGACGATGAGACCGCAGGTGAGCGCGGAGAGAAACGCGCCGAGGATCATGACGCCTTCGTCGCTGTAGAGGAGACCGCCGCCGAAGAGAATCGCCAGGGATGCACCGAAAACGGCAGCGGCGGAAATGCCCAGGGTAAAGGGGCTGACCAAAACGTTTCGGGTGACGGACTGCATGACCGCCCCGGCGACGGCCAGTCCTGCGCCGGCGAGGACGGCGAGGGCGATCCGCGGCAGGCGCAGGAGGAGCAGCACCTTGTAGAGGGTGGGGTCGGCGCTTTCTTCCAAGGGGCCGGAGAAATAGGCCCAAAGGGCGTCGCCTAAAAGACGAAGGGACGTCTGGGCCATGCCGAGGGTGGCAAAGACGTAGGCCGACGCGATGAGAAGCGCGGCGGCGGCAAAAATGAGCAGCTGTTTCCGCCGGGTCTGCCGGCGATACTGGGCTTCCATGGAGAGGGGGCGCTTTTCCCCCTCACGGCTATTTTCGGTCAAAAAAATTCCTCCTTTGCCCGCGGCTGCGGGCGGGATGTGAGGCGGTATGGCCGGGAAAGGGGCGTTCCCTCAGGACGCGGAGGCGGCCGCGGCTTCTTTCAGCGGAAAGGCGGGGCGGGTATGCCCGGCGATGTAGGGGCGTTGTTGATATTTTTCCGTCCAGGTCTTAAAGATTTCCTCGGGGTAAAGATCCGGCAGTTCCTCGGGATAAAGAAATTTCGCGATGTACATGGTCCCTACCAATTTCGACGCGCCGCCGTGGACATAGTGGGAGAGGAGCAGGAGATTGCCCTTTTCCACCGCTTCCGTATGCGCCCAGCCGGGGCGCGAGACGATGCCGTCGTAGATTTTCTGCATGTCGTCTGCTGTGGGGGGAATATAGGAAGAAAAGACGTCGGTGTCGGAAACCTTAACGATGTACGCCGGATTTTTGAGGGCCACGGCTTCCGGATCAATGCGGACGTTCGGCGCGCCGGAAAAAATATTGTCGGCGTGGGCGTATTCCACCATCTTGTAAAAATAATCGCCGGGGATCGTCGTCGTGCCTGCCGTGCGGTATTCAAAGTAGACGGTCTTTTTCGGCACATCCTTGAGTTGCCGGTCAATGTAGGCCAATTGGGCGGTGAAATAGCCGCTCAGCTCCTGCGCCGCCTCTTCCCGCCCGAATATTTTGCCTAAGAGGGCGACGTTTTGAGCAAACTGATCCGTGTAGTAGGCGTCCACGACCACGACGGGGATGCCGAAATCCTTGAGTTTTTCCGCCGTTGTCGACCAGGTGCTGTTGCTGGTGGTGATGAAGACGTCGGGATGCAGGTCGATGACTTTTTCGTAATTGACCTCACCCTTGCCCTTCCCGATGAGCATGTCTTCGGTGAAGCGGTGGTTAAAGCCTTCCTGATCCTGGTAAATATAATAATCTACCCCCGCCACGTTCTCGATGGCGCCGATGGCGGTGATGAGCTCGGCGTTGTAGGCGTTTTCCACGATGGCCCGCCGGGCCGGGCCTTTTAGCTGGATTTCCCGGCCCAAGCTGTCGGTGACGGTCAAAAGGGCGCTTTGCTCCGCCGGCGTCTTGCCGCTTTCCCCGCACCCCGCGAAAAAGGCGGCGGCGAAGGCGGCGAAGAGCAGGAGCGTCAAGGGGGAAAAGCGATTTTTGATACGGTGGATCATGATAAACCTCCTCAATGGCATTTATTCGCGTTTGACGGGGGATTTTTCCCGTGCGGTACGGTGTTTTTCGGTCATGTGCGGGACGCGGTGTTCTCGGCATAGCCGGGCAGGATTTCCCCATGCACGACAAAAGACGGCTCCGCTGGCCATTTCTGTCAGGGATAGCCGCCTTTTGTTTCGTCCCGCGATATTTAGGGAAGCACTGATCAAATAGACCCTCAGATTGGCACAGATTTTCCCGCCTATCAAGGCGACAAACCGGCCGCAGAGAGCGCTATGCGGAGGATTTGCCGACGCAGAAAAGGGGGAAGATGTGCCAAGATGGCGGTGCTTCCTTAGAGGTCCATGGTCATGGACAGAGCGAAGGTGCGGGGATTGCCTAAGATCCCGTAGCTGTAAGTGGCTCTCGGCAGCCAGTAGCTGCGGTTGAAGACATTGAATACCGTGGCCGTGAAGGTCACCGGCACTTTGTCGATCTTCGTCCGATAGCGGGCGCCCAAATCGAAGACGGTGGAGGAGGGGACGGTCAGGGTATTTTTTGCCGTCGTATAGATGGGGGCATCGCCGGTGTGGACGACCCGCAGGAAGATGGCGCTGTCTTTATCCGGGGCGTACTGCAGTGTGGAAACGAAGCTGAAGTTCGGCGTTCCTTCCACTGTCTTGCCGTTGTAAAACGCGTTGGTGCGCTTGGTGTATTCCGAGTCAAGGCAGAGGAAGCCGCCGAAGATGGACCATTTCGGACAAAATTCGCCGCCCATGCTGAATTCCAGTCCTTTATACGAAAGCTCGCCATCCATGGTGCGCAGGGTGCCGCCCCCCACCACCTTGTCAAATGTATCAGCCTTCGTCATGTCGAAGTAGGAGAGCGCCGCCAAAAAGTTTCCGTTCGTATACTTGAGGCCGATCTCGTTGGACTTTGTTTTCCCCGGCTGGAGGATGGCACCCGCGTTCAGGTAGCCGCTTTTCACTACGCTTCCTTCGTGGAAGCTCTCGCTGTGATTGGCAAAGAGGGAAAGCTCCCGGGTGGGACGGTAAACAAAACCGAAGATCGGCGCGGTAGCGTTGGTTTTCGTGGCATTGCCGGACGCCGGGATGGCCTTGGAGATGTGATGGTGGAGGCCGAGAGTGACGATGGCCTTGCCAACGGTAGATTCATTGAGGAGGGAGTAGCCGTAGTATTCCGTCCGGCCGTCGGTAACAGAAGAGGCCCCGATCGCCGTGAGAAAATCGAAGGTCGAGTGCCCCGTGTAGAGATTGCCGGTGATCGTCCCCTTTGGGGTGCCGCTTTGCCCCCACCGGGCCTGATACCAGTCCTTATCCACCGCGAAGATCGTCTTGTTTTTGACTTCTCCCATCGTCCAGTTATGGGAGAGGCCGAGGGAGAGATAGCTGTTGCGGATGGAAAAGGGTTCATGCACCATCTCGCGGCTGTAATCGCCGTTATTATTGAGGATGTCGAGGCGGCTGGAGGAAGGCACGAGGTAGCCGTAGCCGTCGTTATAGGAAGCCCCCGCCATGAGAAATACGCGGGTGTTCTTCCCGATCTTCTGCTCGTGATTGAGGGTCCCTAAATACGTTTTCATGCCCAAATGCTGTCCCTTAAACGCGAAATTTCGGTCAGCGTCTGGAGCGGCGGGCATGGAGGTGACGGCGGCATTGCCCAAATAGAAATAGCGCTGCGCCTCTTCCGTCCAGGTATCGCGAAAGCCAAAGAAGAGATTTGTCGACGACGCCGCCGAATGGTGATCGTAATTGATGGCCAAGGTCTTATTACGCACCCGCTCGTCGATGATGCCCGTCGCGCCGGTGGCGTAGGAGCCGTTGATGCGCAGGCCGTGCTCGCCGTCCCTGCCGAAGCGGCGGGCGATGTCTAAATTGTTGCTCCAGGTACCGCGCTCGGCGATGCCCAGGGAATACTGAGTCATGTTCTGATGGGCGCGCTTCGTCTGCAGGTTGACGGTGCCGCCCGCTGATTCTTTGGCGGCGACCCCCGATATGCCCACGCTGGCGCCGCTGATGACGTCCACCGACTCGAAGAAATTCATGGGGATATTCGTTTGAGACAGCAGCCCTGGGATCCCGTTAATTCGGAATTGGTAAGCGTTCGCCGTCTGCCCCCGCAGGGAAAAATCATTGTAGATGGTGCTGCCCGCCGTGCGGATGGCCGGAGCGTTGACGAGGATCGCCGTGGACGCCTCGCTGGGATTGGTGCCAAAGACGTCGATGGTCTTTTGGGTCAGGCTGATGGCCTGAAAGGGAACCTCCATGGCGTCCTTTTCCCCTAAGAGGCCGACTTGGCTGCTTTCCTTCACGAAGCCCCCCGGCAGCTCTTCGCCGTAGCGCTCGCCGGTGACCACGAAATCGCCGATGGTATAGGTGTCGATACCGTCTTTTTCCTCCGCCGCGTAGGCCGTCGGATGGCTGCCAAAGCATCCCGCCGCCAGTCCCAACAGCACAGCGGAGATCAGTCGTTTTTTGTTCGTCATGCGTCCTCTCCCTTTCCCCTTTTCGGTTCTCGACTTTCGTAAAATGAAAATTTCATGAATACATCAATGATTATATAGAAAGGGGAAAGGGTTGTCAATTTATTCGCGATACACTTCGGAATGTTTCCAGATCCGTATGGCAGTGGCTGTTTTTCAGTACAGGGCAGCGCCGGAGATGAAAGAAAGGGAAATTCTGTCTATGCAATAAAAATATAGTTTTTATATAAAAATTTATATAAAACCATTGAACACACCCTGGGGGTATGTTATCATGAGAAAGACGGACGGCCGCTGGAGGGGGCTAGCCGGAAAGGATGAGTGGTATGAGTTTAAAATTTATCTCGGCGCGATGTAAAGGGTGCGGGATATGCGCCCATTTTTGCCCCAAAGAGGTGCTCTTGATTACCGAGCGCAACAAGTCGGCTGTGGCGCCCGGGCGGGAGAATGCCTGTATTTCCTGCGGGCAGTGCGAGCTGCGCTGTCCCGATTTTGCCATTTTCGTGAAAAAAGAGGGGGCGTGACCATGGCGCGGACGCTTTTGATGCAGGGCAATCAGGCGGTGGTGGAAGGCGCCATCGCCGCCGGGGTGCACTTTTACGGCGGATACCCCATCACGCCCTCCACGGAAATCGCCGAAGGGATGGCGAAACGGCTGCCGGAAGTCGGGGGCAAGTTCATGCAGACGGAGGACGAGATCGCCGGGATCGGCACGGTCATCGGGGCCTCCTTGGGGGGCGTGAAGGCCATGACGGCCACCAGCGGGCCGGGATTCTCCCTGAAACAGGAGATGATCGGCCTGGCGTGCAGCGCGGAAATTCCGCTGGTGGTGGTGGACGTGCAGCGGGTGGGCCCGGCTACGGGGCAGCCCACCTCGCCGTCCCAAGGGGACGTTATGCAGGCGCGCTGGGGCACCCACGGCGACCATTGGGTGATCGCTCTCTCCCCGTCCAGCGTGCCGGAGTGTTTTACTCTGACCCGGCGGGCGGTGGCGCTTTCGGAAAGGTATCGCTGTCCTGTCATTTTACTGATGGATGAAATCGTGGGACACATGCGCGAGCGCATCGATCTGCCGGAGGACTACAGCGCTCTGCCGAAAGTCAGCCGGAAAGCGCCGACGGTGCCGCCGGAAGAATATCTGGCCTATCGCGATGTGGATGGCTCCGGCGTGCCGCCCATGGCCGCTTTCGGCAGCGGCTACCGCTGGCACGTTTCCGGACTGATTCACGACGAAACGGGATTTCCTAAGGGAACCGCCGCCGCCACCCGTAGTGCTATGGAACGCCTGCGGGGGAAATTAGAAAATGATATGGCGGACATTGTGACGGCGGAAAGTTATCACTTGGACGACGCGGAGATCGCTGTCATTGCTTTTGGCGGAGCGGCTCGCAGCGTTTATGACGCGGTGGACATGGCGCGGGAAGAGGGGATCAAAGCGGGGCTGTGGCGGCCTGTCACCATCTGGCCCTTTGCCGAGGCGGAAGTGAAGGAACTGGCGCACCGGGTGAAGCATATTCTTGTTCATGAGCTTAACTGCGGGCAGTACGTTCGCGAAGTGGAGCGGGCGGTGGCCGGTGCGGCGCCGGTTCATCTTTACGCTAAGTACGATAACGAGTCCGCCACGCCGGAGGACATGCTGGCAGAGATCAAAAGAGTGAGAGAGGGGGGCGGTCCGGCATGAAGGAAGAACTGGTGGATAAATATTTTCGCCCGGGGCGGCTTCCCCATCTCTGGTGCGGCGGCTGCGGCAACGGCATCGTCTTGGCGGCGATGATCGAAGCCGTCGACCGCCTGGGGCTGACGAAGGACGAAGTGGCGTTTATTTCTGGCATCGGCTGTTCCAGCCGGGCGTCGGGCTATGTGGATTTCAATACGGCCAATACTCTCCATGGGCGGGCGCTGCCCATCGCCAGCGGTCTTAAAATGGCACGGCCGGAGATGACCGTCATCGTGGCCAGCGGCGACGGCGACTGCGCCGCCATCGGAGGCAATCATCTCATCCATGCGGCACGCCGCAATATCGATCTGACCTTGGTGGTCTTTAACAACAGCATTTACGGCATGACCGGCGGGCAGTATTCCCCTCTGACCCCAGTGGGGAGCCGCGCCACCACCGCGCCCTATCTCACGATGGAACCGACCTTCGATCTCCTTGAGTTAGCCCGTGCCGCCGGAGCCACCTTTACCGCCCGGGCGACGACGTACCATGCGCCCCTTTTGGAGAAGGTCATCGAACAGGGGATCCGGCACAAGGGATTCAGCGTCATTGAGGCCGTGGCTGCCTGCCCGACGAACTTCGGCCGCCAGAACAAGATTGGCGCCCCGGCGGCCATGATGGAATGGCAGAAGGAACACGGCGTCATGAAAGCGGCTTGGGAGAAACTCTCTCCCGAGGAGAGGCAGGAAAAATTCCCCATCGGCGTTCTTTCCGAGCGAAACGATGTGAAGGAATACACCGCCGCTTATGAGGAAATCCTGCAGCGGGCGAAGGGCGGTGCCGCGGGATGAAAGAGACCTTTCGCTTTTCCGGTACCGGCGGGCAGGGGCTCATCACCGCCGGGATCATCTTGGCCGAGGCGGCGCTCTTAGACGGCAAGATGGCCATTCAGTCTCAATCCTATGGCCCCGAGGCGCGGGGCGGCGCGTCTAAAGCCGAGGTCATTCTCTCCGACGCGCCCATCCATTTCAGCCGGGTTACGCGGCCCCAGACCCTCTTGGTCATGAGTCAGGAGGCGGCGGATAAATTCGCTTACGACGCCGCGCCCGACAGCCTCGTTATCACCGACAGTCTCTTCGTCGACCGCGTGGAAGACCGTGGCGCCCGCCGCGTCGATCTCCCCATCACCCACGCCGCCGTTGAAACCTGTGGCAAGCCCCTCTTCGCCAATATCGTCGCCTTGGGCGTCGTGGCCGGGCTCACCCATTGCGTCACCGCCTCCTCCTTGGAGCGGGCCGTCTTAGACCGCGTTCCTAAAGGCACGGAAGAAGCCAACAAAAAAGCCCTCCAAGCTGGCTACAAGTTAGCTCGAGGGGTGTAAGAAAGGGAGGCTGCTGCCAAGAATTTTTTGGCAGCAGCCTCCCTTTCGTTGTTAGGGGGTGGGGTCATTTCAGAACCATGCGGATCGGTGGCAGGGAGAATGCTTTTTTGACCGTTCATTCGTGCAAATAAATCTTGATGTCCAATTTCAGCCAGTTTCCCTGCCACTCCTTGGCGTCGATCTTTCCAAAGAGCAGTTTGCCGGCGTCCATCAGGCGCGAGAAAATGATGTTGTCTTTTTTCGGGACGTATCCGAGTTTCACGCCGTCGCTGTTTTTGATGACGATGGCTCTTTTGTCGTAGGTATTTTCCGGTTCGCGAAAGAAGGACAGTTTGTCCCCAATGGAAAGATGAGGGGCCAGTTCGTCGATGCCTTCAATGTAGTTCGTTCCCGCCACATAAGTGGCAAAAAGGAAAATGTCCTTCTCAAAGGGCATCGGCAGGGAGATGTCGCCGCCTTTGCCATGCAGGAGATGAACGAGATTCGTGTCTTTCGGTGTTATTAACTCTTTCATACGGCTTCATCCCACCATTTCGGCAATTTTTTCTTGGTAATGTTTGGCCATATCTTGGTATTGGCCGATGATAGAGGTCAATTCCTGTTTCTTTTTTTCCACTTGCTGCGGGTCGGAAAGAAATTTTTTCATGGTATAGGGAAATTTCGATTTTATAGCGGCGATGTCCTCGTGGATGGCGGTCAGCATGTTTTTTAGCCGTTCCTTCTCGCGGTACAGTGCCGCCGCAGCATTTTCCCGATTGTCTGGCAGGGGCGGTTCCTCGCTCATGGCGCGAATGAGCCGGAGCGTATTCAAATCCCCGTCTTGGTAGGCTTGGACAGCGTTTTGAAAAAGCTGTTTTTGGGCATCGGTCAAATCCAGGTGCAGATCGGGGTGAAGGGCCTTTACGATGGCGCGGTAAAGTTTCTTGCACTCTGCCGTTTCCTCGTCTGTCAGGAATGGGCTGTGGCTGCGCTCTATCGCCTGATTCATCTTTTCCATCTGATCGTTGAGTTTCCGTTGATATTCATCGAACTCCGCATCCAGCGCGTGTTCGATTTGGGACAGAATGACCTTTTCCTGCCGATTGCGCTTGGCCTGTATCATCTCGATTTTTCGCTTCAGCCGGAGCGTCAGGCACTGCGCTTCATAGGCTTTGTATTCCAAAGCGCCCACCGCCAGCATGTAGGCCGTTTCCAGATTGCGGCACTCCACGAACCGCAGTTGATCCCGTTCCAGCACCAGCAGGGAAATTTCCGTGCGGAGCTTTTCGACACCGCGCTTGAGGGCTTCATATTCAGGGAGTAAAATGACGTTGCTCCCAAGGCGGCGTGTATTTTCATCCGGTGCAGCCATGCGGTTCGTCTTCTTTCAATAGACCGTTGTTTTTCATAAAGTTGATGAAGCCTTGTATAATTTTTGCATTGCGCTGTACGATATCGGATTCGGTAAAGTCAGAAATCGCCGCTACCATATCGCGTAATTCTTGTATTTTTGTGCCTTCTTTCTTCTGGTTGCGTTTATTTTCAAACCCTGTATAGTATTTGATTTTATCGACAAATTTGTAATCTGAAGCACGTATATTTATGCGCTTTTCCAATAGCGATTTATTGCCAAGGCTTTCGAGATTGCGGGTATTTGACAGCGTTCGCTCATTTTCCTGCCGATTGCGTGAAAAAATGTGTTCGATTTCCAAGACACTTTCCAAGGATAATAGGACTTGTCCCGGATGTTGAAACGCCCACCAAGTCAACATGGATTTTGTGATGCCGCGATTATTATTGAATACAAAATTGTTGAAAGAATTTTGTACTTGTTGTGCGTCAAAGAGAAATTTTGCAAAATAGACAGGCCGTCCGTTCACGAGATTGATCATTTCAGCGAAAAGAGGCGTCCTGAGCGCATTGACACCGGGATTGATCACTGCATACGCCCAAATGAACGCGATGGTCTTATTCAGAAACACGAAGAACTTCTCATCATCCAATGTGCCGTCTTTCTCTCTGTTGGCCATGTAATACACAGAAACGAAATACGTCCACATTCCATTGGGGGCATAATTCAGAACGAAAAGGCGGCGAAGAATACGGTCTGAAAATCTTTCGATGCTCTGGTTTTCGACATCGCGCCAAAAATTAGCAAGATCTATTAAGTTGGTAAAGGTATCATCTGTTTTCAGCAGAGCATAGTCATTACGTTCATAAAATTTTCGCAATGCTTCTGTAGTCGATGATGTAATACCTTGTCGGGCCCTTTCATAGTACATATAACGTGTGAAGATTTCGTCCATTGGTGTGCCGGATTGTGGATGGAAAATGGAATCGCAAAGCGCCTCTAAGTCTTTCCATTTCATGATAAAGCTATCCTTTTCACCGTGACTGCTATAATATTTGTAGAACTGGGCTTTGAAAATATCCGAGTCTGACAGCGGCTTTCCGCGATCATTGAGCGTAGAAAAAATACGTAGCGCTGTATCCTGGGACTCGGCTTCTATGGGTAGGAGAATACAATTATTCATGATGCGTAGCGGAAACAGGGAAAACCAATCTGGGTATTGGTCAAGAAAATTCACGATTTTTTCTTGGAAAAAGCGATAATTGATAGCATAGTTGCTTTGGCTGTTATTCAAAGCAACACCAGTCTTGAGAATATTGAGAAATTCTCCTTTCTCCTTTTCCGTAGAAACTTCTGAATTTATTTTCAAAACAGTTTTGTCGGAGTCGCCATATTCATCTGTTTTCCAGATACACTGTTCAATGAATTTACTTGTCTTGAGGGCCTTGTCATTTTTCATGCTGCCATATTTTGCATAAAACGCACGGAGCAGTAACATAAGCGTCGTTAGTCGCTGCTGGCCATCAATGATTTCCATTTTTCCGTCATGTTTGAACATAACGATAGGGCCAAGGAAGTATTCTTCGTTTTCACTGTCGAAGCTGTCACAATTATTCTCGGGAAATGCAAAGAGAAATAAATCGTCCCACAGCGTCTGGCATTCTTTTTCTCCCCATGCGTATGGTCTTTGGTAATCTGGGATGAGGAAATCTGTCTTTTTGTCGCTGAAAAGTGCCCGGATAGTTTGTTGGTCAATGTTTAATTTTGACATATGTTTGCCTTCTGCCCACACCTGTTGATTTGTTAAAAGTACGTAGAAGTTGTTATTGGGTTAATACTACAGGCTGAGCATCTGGTTATTTCCCCCTTTTCGTGCATTTTATATAATTCGTAGCTAGGAAAACGGGGCGGCTCCAGGAAGGTCAATCCTACGTTCGTGGAGACGCCCCTGTCTATCAGTTGCTGGAGGGAATAATCGTGGAGAGCCAGGAGCCGAAGGCGTTGGGGTTGCGGGTTTGGATGAGGATGCGCCCGGGGCCTTTGAAGCGGCAGACGACGCCCTCTCCGGATTTCAGGCTGGACACCCAGCCGCTGGAGCTTTTCTGCACGTCGTAGTCCATGTTGTCCTGCCAAGCGACGAGGTGGCCGTTGTCGATGACGATCTCTTCGCCGGAGGCGAGGTCAATGGGGTGCATGGCCCCGTAGCTGGCGATGAAGAGGGGGCCGCGCCCGTGGGCGTGGAGCAGGAAGAACCCGGCGCCGGAGAAGAGCCCTTTAGCGAAATTTTGGGTTTTGGTATCGAGCTCCACGGAGGGGGCGGCGGCCAGGAAGCCGCCCTTTTGGATGATGAAGCCGTGGCTGCCGTCAAGGTCAATGCTTTCGATGGCCCCCGGCATGGGATGGCCCAAGAGAACTTCGCCGTCGCCCCGGGCGGCGGTGAGGTACTGGAAGAAGAAGCTCTCGCTGGTGACGAGGCTGCGGACGAGGCCGCCTAAGAAGCTGCCTTCCCGCTTTCCTTCAATATCGACGGTAGGAGACATGGCGATCATGGCGTCGGATTCGGCTTTGATCTGCTCCCCTCGGGACAGACGGCAGCGGATGATGGGAAACGCGTCGCGGTAAAGAATTTCATGCTGCATGGGCAAAACTCCTTTCAAGGTGGAGAAAGATGGGCGGCATCGTAGGGGCGCGGTTATCAAAAAATGCCTGGCGGCATTTTTCGGATGAAGGGGCATTTCCTTCGTGGGCAGCGGGGATACCGGGGAATAAACAGTGGATAAGAATAGTGCTGCCGCCGTGTTCCCCGCGGGGAGCATTTAACCGTCCGATGTTTCACGTGGAACAAATTCTCCTCGTTGATAAGCAGCGAGGAGAAGCTGGAGATCGGCCAGTTCTTCTCGGAGCACCATCCCTTCGTCGGTGTCCCCCACGGTGGAGCGGAAGGATTGGAGTTCCAATGTTTCGGAGACGGATTCGATGTCCCGGTTTTCCCGGAGCGCCGTGCGCACGTCGGCGATTTCCTGATGTGCTAATAGCCTGAGGCCGCGGGAATTGGAGATGAGGGTGAAGCCCGAGAGCCCGGTTTTTTTGTGGTAAGCGTGGCAGAAGCCGCCATCGATGACGATGACTTTTCCCCCCGCCTTGACGGGGTTTTCGCCTTTTTTCACCGGGACGTGGCCGTTGATGATGTGGCCGGTTTCCGGGTCGAGGTCAAATTCTTCTAAGATGCGGGCGCCGACGGTGGGATCATTAATATATTGGAAATAAGGATCATCCGGTTCTTCCCAGGTGCTTTCATCGTCGATGAACATGCGCTCGAAGGTCTTAAATTCCCGCCCGGAAAAGGGGGAGAGGCGTCCGCACCAGAAGTACCACATGGCGTCTAAATCTTCGGCGCGGTGCTCGTGATAGGCGCGGCGGGCGATTTCTTCCGCCCGGTCGAAGGCGGCGCGTCCCGCTGCATACTCGCCCCCTAAGGGAATGGGGGCGAAGCTGCCGTCTTTTGTCATGGGGAGACAGGCGTGAAAGAGGAGGTTGTTGTTGCAGCAGGTGTAAACGCTTCCTTGGCGATAGAGAAAGTCGATGTGGCGGCGCAGGGGTTCGCTCTCTAAAAAGGAGGTTCGAAGATCCGCTAAGATAGCGTCTTCGTCGTCGGAGAGGGCGTAGGGGTCGGCGGGATCGATGGTGGGAAAATGGGTTTGATTGAGGGGATACGTCTTCCCTGCAATCGCGATGGTGGCGTTTTCATAGTCAATGCGCCCCAAGAGGGCCCGCTTTCCCATGTCAAATTCCGGGCGCCGCCGGATGATCTGACCTTCTGCCTTAAACATAAGGATGGAAATAAAGCGTTCCGCGGCCTTCACCGGATCTTCCGTCGGGTATTGATGAGCGGCGAAGAGGGTCAGGGGACGCAGGCTGATGCCGTAGCCCTTTTCCAAGACGTCGGTGTTATGATAGCGCAGGCTGTTGCGGACGACGTTGGCGATGCAGGCGTCGCTGCCGCAGGCGGCCCCCATCCAGAGAATATCGTGATTGCCCCATTGGATGTCGAGGTGGGGATGGTGGAGGATTTTGTCTAAGATGGCGTCGGGGCGCGGCCCGCGGTCGAAAAAGTCGCCGACGATGTGCAGCCGTTCTACGGCCATTCGCTTGATCAGGACGGTGAAAGCGGTGATGAAGTCGGCGGCGCTGCCGGTGTCGATGATGGTATCCAAGAGGCGACGGTGGTAGTCACTTTGCGCCGTGTCGGCTTCGGGCCGGGTAGCCATCAATTCTAAGATGAGACCGGTAAAGCGGGGCGGAATGAAGGTGGCCACCTTTTCCCGAGGGAATTTACAGGCCATGAGCCGGGCGAGGTCAAGGAGACGGGACAGGTTTTTGCGGTACCATTCCCCGTCCGCTTGCCTGTTCGCCGCCTGTTGCGCGATCTTTTCCCGGGGGTAGTAGATGAGGGTGCAAAATTCGGCTTTTTCCTCTTCCGTCAGACAGGCGGCGAAGGTGTAGTCCACTTTCTCCCGGATGACGCCGGAGCAGTTGTTCAGGATGTGAAAGAAGGTGTCGTATTCCCCGTGCAGGTCGCTCATGAAATGCTCTACACCTTTGGGGAGGACGAGGCGGCCTTCCAACTGAATGATTCGGGTGCGGACAGCCGCCGGGGAGGGATATTTTTGCGATAGCAGGGTTAAGTAACGCCGGGCGAGGCCGCCGCTCGTCTTTGCTTCTAACATACTGACGCCTCCTGTACTGGGCATTGGGGCTATGGGGCCGCGCTGTGTTGCGGCCGAGCTGTTTGCCTTCGGCAGTCAGCCGTGGAGCGGCGCTTTTGACCGCGCGGGGGAAGAAGGATTTTGACGGATTTAGTCTATCATAGCGATGGGGAAAAGGCAACGTGTTGGCTGCCGGAGCAGCAGGACTTTTAGGCAGGAAAAAGGCGGAACCGTGTCGAAAAGGCAAAAGATATAGCAAAAATTGCGGCAGAGAGATAGGGGAAGCCGGCGGATTTCTGCCGTTGGGAAGATTTCGCGAGCGAGGCGTTTTGATGTGAAGATTACGATTTTACAGATGCCGGTGGTCATCGGCGGCCGGGAGGAAAATTTGGCGTCCCTGCGGCGGATGATGGCGCAGGCGGCGGCAGAAAAGCCGGATGTGGTTCTCCTGCCGGAGCTTTGGGACATCGGCTTTTTCCCCCGGCCGATGGAGCAATATGGGGATCCTGAGGGACAGACAGCGCAGGAGGCTTTGAGCGCTCTGGCAGCGGCCTACGGGGTGAACATCGTCGGCGGCTCGGTGGCGGCGGCGGGGACGGAGGGTGTGGCGAACCGCTGCTTCGTCTACGACCGAGAGGGCCATCTCACCGCCTCCTACGATAAGACCCATCTCTTTTCGGCGGGGGGCGAGGGGCAGGTGTTTGCCCCGGGAGAGCAGGTGACGATATTTACGCTGGATGGGGTGCGGTGCGCCGTGATCATCTGCTACGATCTGCGCTTTCCCGAATTGGTGCGGCGTCTGGCCCGGGAGGATATCAGCGTCCTCTTTCTTCCGGCGCAGTGGCCGACGGTGCGGGAAATGCACTGGCGCGTCCTGACCCAAGCCCGGGCCATCGAGAATCAGATTTTTTTGGCGGCGGCTAACGGCAGCGGGGCTTTTGCCAATGGCTTGCCTCTGGCGGGGCGGTCGGTCATCCTCGATCCGTGGGGCGAGCGATTGGCGGAGGCGGCGGACGGGGAGGCCATTTTGACGGCGGACTGCGATCTGACGGTGCGGGAAAAGATTCGCCGGGAGATCAATGTTTTCGCTGATCGGCGGCCGGATCTCTATGGCTGAGGATGAGCTTCTGTCCCTTTCCGCCTGCCGTCTCTGTCCTCGGGACTGCGGCGCAGACCGCTTGGCGGGGGAGCGTGGCTACTGCGGCGCGGGGGTGGAGGCTGAGGTGGCACTGGCACAGATCCACCCTTGGGAGGAGCCGTGCCTGACGGGGGCAAAGGGCGCGGGAACGGTGTTCTTTTCCCATTGCAGCCTGCGCTGCGTATTTTGCCAAAATTCCGTAATCAGCAGCGAGGGCCGCGGCGTCGCGGTGAGCGAGGCGCGGCTGGCGGATATTTTTTTGGAGCAGCAGGCGCGCGGGGCGGCGACGCTGGACTTGGTGACGCCTACCCATTACGCGCCGCAGATATTGGCGGCCTTGCGAGATGCGCGGGAGCGGGGGCTTCGCCTGCCGGTGGTTTGGAACAGCAGCGGCTACGAGAAGGCGGATTTGGTGGAGCGGCTGGCCGATGCGGTGGACGTCTTTCTGCCTGACCTGAAATATCTATCGGAGGAATCCGCGATCCGCTACGCCGCCGCCTCCGGGTACTTTCACTGGGCGCAAGAGGCCATCCGGGCGATGGTGCGGGCGAAGGGAGCGCCGGTGACAGCGGAGAGCGGCGTCCTTCGCTCGGGGGTGTTGGTGCGCCATTTGGTGCTGCCGGGGCGGCGTCATGAGAGCATGGCGATCCTCGATTGGCTGTGGGAGGAATTTGGCGATGATGTACTGCTGTCGCTCATGAATCAGTACACGCCTCTTTATCGAGCGGCGGCGTTCCCGGAAATCAACCGCCCTCTCACCACCTTTGAATACCAGTCCGTGGTGGAACACGCTCTCCGCTTAGGGATCACCCGCTGCTATGTGCAGGAGGGCAAGACCGCTTCGGAAAAATTCGTCCCGGTTTTCGACGGCCGTGGGGTGTTGCAGGAGGCAGAAACAAATAGGAAGCGCCTGCGCCGCTCCAGCGATCGGTTAGAGGCCGGGCAGGGGACGATACACGAGGTTTCCCCCGCGCCTTGTCAAAGCGGGAACGATACACTACAATAACAATATATGAACGTAAAAGGTGGAATGAGCCTTGAGCAATTTGGAAGTGGGCATCGTGGGGCTGCCCAATGTGGGAAAGAGTACGTTGTTTAACGCTATCACCCGGGCGGGGGCCCAGGCGGAGAATTATCCTTTCTGCACCATCGAGCCGAACGTGGGGGTGGTGGACGTGCCGGACGCGCGTCTCGCCGTGCTCCATGAGATGTATCAGTCGAAGAAGACCACTCCGGCGGCGGTGCGCTTTGTAGACATCGCGGGCCTCGTGAAGGGGGCGTCGAAGGGCGAGGGGCTGGGGAATAAATTCTTGGAGCATATCCGGCAGGTGGACGCCATCGCCCATGTGGTGCGCTGCTTTGAGGACGCGGACATCACTCATGTGGAGGGGGCGGTGGACCCCATTCGGGACATCGGGATCATTACCACGGAGCTGTGTCTCGCCGATTTGGAAACGGTGGAAAAGCGTCGGGAGAAGCTCCTGCGCGCCATGAAGAGCGGCAGCAAGGAAGCGAAGGCGGAGGCGCCGCTATTGGAGCGCGTCGCTTCGTCGCTGTCCGAAGGGCGTCCGGCGCGGCAGCTTGATTTCTCCGAGGAGGAAGCGGCGCTGCTTCGGGAGCTGACGCTGCTCACTATGAAGCCGACGCTCTATGTGGCCAATGTGGCGGAGGATGAGGCGGCGACGGCGGAGAAGGAGAATCCGTTTGTACAGCGGGTCAAGGAATACGCGGCCGCGGAGGGAGCGGAAGTGGTGGCGATTTCGGCCAAGGTAGAGGCCGAGATCGCCGAGCTCAGCGGCGAAGAGGCGAAGGAATTCCTCGCGGCCATCGGCCTTGCGGAGTCGGGGCTGGATCGCCTCATAAAAAAAGCCTTTTCTCTCTTAAACCTCATGACCTTTCTCACGGCGGGGCCGGATGAGTGCCGGGCTTGGACCATCACCCGGGGGACGACGGCGCCGAAAGCCGCGGGAAAGATTCATTCGGACATCGAGCGGGGCTTCATCCGAGCGGAGATCGTGACCTACGATGATTTGGTGGCGGCGGGCAGCACGGCGGCGGCCCGGGAGAAAGGGAAGGTGCGCCTCGAAGGCAAGGAGTACATCATGCAGGACGGGGACGTGACCTATTTCCGTTTCAACGTGTAAGGCCATAATAGAGAAGCTTGACCGAAAGAACCGGCAATTTTGAGGGGCGGCCTCTTTGGGGTTTATCTTTGGGATCGTTGGACAGCAGGACGGGCAGAGATCGCCGAGGCCGATTTTGCGAAGGAACGCGCGGCAGAAAACGGACGCAACCGGACAAAATAAGATGCGAGGAGCCATCGACCGACGCTGGGCGTCGGGGCGCGTGGCTCTTTTCCCATGGTGAGGCAATGGGGCCGCGGCGGGACGGGGAAGAATGAGCGGCGTACGTTGTAAAGAACGAGGCCTGATGCTTCGGGGACAATGGGTTGGCCGCGGCATGGCCTTGGGTGTATGGAACAAAAAGGGGGCGACAGCCTTGCTGAAAAATATCGACATTCGTTCTCTGGCCGGAGAGCGGGCCTATGAGAAGGGTTGCCGCTATTATGAGCAGGGGGCGGTGGGCCGAGTCACGGAGGAACCCCGGGGAAAAACTGCGGTGTATCGGGCGCAGGTTTCGGGCTCCGCCGTTTACGAGGTTACGGCGGAAGTGGGCACCGATGACCGGGTATGGGAATATACCTGTACCTGCCCCGCTTCCCAAGTGTATCGGAACGCCTGCAAGCATGTCGCGGCGCTTTTGAAAGCGGTGCAGGCACTCCAGCAAAAGCGTCTGCGGCAGACGGAGCGAAAGACGGGTAAGACAGCGGCGGGGACGCGGTTTTTAGAGTTGTTCGCTGCAGAAAAAGCGGCGCTCCGGGAGGGAGAGCCTCCGATTCGCCTGCTTCCTACCTTGGGGATGGGAACGATCTACGGACGCCTGCGCGCTTGGCTGGAATTTCGCATCGGGCGGGAACGCCTCTACGTCGTGCAGAATATTTCGGAAATGATGGCGAGCCTCGATAACGGACGAGAAGTTCACTTCGGCAAGCAATTTACGCTGACGCGCGAAGCGCTGCATTTTGCACCGGGGTTTTCGGAAAAGCTGTGGGCGCTCTTAAAAACGGCGTGGCAGGATGAGCAGAGTCTTTTGTACTGGGATGTAAGCAATGCCGGGCGGTGCTTTTCCAAAAAACAGTTTTATCTCACCCCGTCGCGCCTTGACGCGTTCCTCACTCTCATGGCGGGCGAGGTTTTTCCCCTGGCATGGGAAGAAGAAACGCGGGAAGTGTGCGTGGAAGAAGGCCTGCCGCCTCTCCGCCTGCGATTGGAAGACGCGGGTGAGGGGGGGACGGTGACATTGACGGAGGGAGCGCCGCTGCTGCTTGATCCCGCGGGGCGTTTGGCGCTCCTTGACTCCGTCATCTACCGGGTGCCGCCGGAAAAAGCCGATGATTTGGCGCGGCTGGCCGAAGGCTTTGACGGAGCTGATGCCTTGACGTTGGGGAAGAATCAGGTGGAAGCGTTCTTTTCGTCGGTGCTGCCCGTGGTGAAAAATGTGGCCGAAGTGGAGATCGCACCTTCGTTCTCGGCACGCTATGAGGCGCTGCCTCTGGCAGTAGAGATTTATCTCGATTACTACCGGGAAGGGATTGAGGCGCGGCTGCTTTTTCGTTATGGCGCGGCGCAGTATGATCCGCTCCGGGAAATGCCGCCCGGGGAACATAATGGGAAAAAGCTTTTGCGCGATACGGCGGCGGAAGAGCGGGTCAAGGGAATCTTTTTCGCTTACGGGTTTGCCGTGGAGGATGGCCGTTTGGTGCAGCCGGAAGAAGAGGCGAGCTACGATTTCCTATCGGAGGGGTTGCCGGCCTTGAGCGAGAGGGCAACGGTTTTTTACGCTGAGATCTTTCACCGCCGTCCGGTGCGGAACATGCCGCCGGTAAAAGTGGGCGTCAGCGTCAGCCCCGATGCTCTCTTGGAAGTGCGTTTTTCGGCGGAAGGGATGGATTTCGCGGAGGTGGCTGCCGTTCTCAATTCTTATCGGTTGAAGCGGCGCTATCACCGCCTGAAAGACGGCAGTTTTTTGACGCTGGGGGAGCAGCAGCTGGACCTGCTGGCGGAGCTCATGGACTCGGCTGCCTTGGAAAGATGCGGGGATAAGGCGGTGGCCCCCCTTTCCACGGCCCTTTATTTAGACGCGGCGGCCCGGGAAGAACCCAATCTGCACTTAGAGCGCAGCGAGGCGTTTTCGCGGCTGGTGACGGCGATCACCCGGCCAAAACAAGACGCCTGGCCTGTGCCTGAGACGATGACCGGCGTTCTGCGGGACTATCAGACACAGGGGTTCAACTGGCTTATGGCGCTTTCCGAGTATCATTTGGGAGGGATATTGGCTGACGATATGGGGCTGGGAAAGACCATTGAGGTCATTGCTTTCCTGCTGGCCAAGCGAGCCGAGGGAGCGCGCCCTACGCTGGTGGTGACGCCTACTTCTCTCATGTATAATTGGATCGAGGAGATCGCTCGGTTTGCGCCGGAACTTCGGGCTTCAGCCATCGCCGGAACGAAGGCCGAGCGCCGGGAAAAGCTTGCGGCGGCGGCTGATTCGGATGTGGTGGTGACCACGTATCATCTCTTAAAGCGGGACATTGCCGACTATGGGACAAAAACCTTCCGCTACGTCTTTTTGGATGAGGCCCAGCACATCAAAAATCCCGCCACCCAAAATGCCAAAGCGGTGAAGCGCCTCAAGACGGGCGGGTATTTTGCCCTCACCGGTACGCCCATCGAAAATACTCTGACAGAGCTTTGGTCCATCTTTGATTTCCTCATGCCGGGGTATCTGCTCTCTTACCCACAGTTCCGCGCCCGCTACGAGATTCCCATCGTGCGGGATGAAAACCGGCGCGAGGCGGCTGAATTACGCCGTCACATCGCTCCTTTTATCCTGCGGCGGCTGAAAAAGGATGTGCTGACAGAGCTGCCCGATAAGGTGGAGAGCAAGCTGGTGACCGAGATGACGCCAAAGCAGGAGAAGCTGTATAAGGCATGGTTCCTGCGCAGTCAGAAGGAATTTGCCGCCATCCTGGCGGAACACGGGGTGGATACCGGACGAATCAAAATTTTCGCTATTCTGACGCGCCTGCGGCAGATCGCTTGCGATCCGGCCCTCTTTTTGGAAGGATATGACGGCGGCTCAGGAAAACTTGATCTCCTCCTGGATCTGGTGGAAGAAGCCGCCGCGTCGGGGCACCGGCTTCTCATCTTTTCACAGTTTACCGCCATGCTGCGCCGCATTGCCGCCTGCCTGGATGAGAAACATCTCTCCTATTCCTATCTCGACGGGCAGACACCGGCCGAGGAACGGCTTCACCTCGTCAACGCCTTCAACGCCGGGGATACGCCCGCTTTTTTGATTTCTCTGAAAGCCGGGGGAACGGGACTCAATCTTACCGGCGCGGACATGGTGGTTCACTACGATCCTTGGTGGAATCCCGCTGTGGAGGAGCAGGCCACCGACCGGGCATACCGTATCGGGCAGGAAAACAAGGTGCAGGTGCTGAAGCTCATCGCCAAAGATACCATTGAGGAAAAAATCTTTGCTTTGCAGGAGCGGAAAAAAGCCCTCATCGACCAGATGATCCGGCCGGGGGAAAACTTCTTGACAAAGATTAGCGAAGAAGAGCTGAAAAGTCTCTTTCGCTGAGGGGCGATTTTCCGCTTGTCAAGTCTTGTATCAGGCCGTTCTTTATGATATTATATCGTCTAAAGAAGGGATCGTCTGGGGTGTGCGTGGACGAATATACATGTCTAACCGACTCTTTTACCTTTGGGAATCTGATTTTGCCGTCGGCTGACGGGGTCGCTTCGGGCGAATGTCAAAGGGCGGGCTTAGGATACCCACCTGCACATGCAGGTTTAGGCAGTTGTTGTCAACGGCACTTTGGACTCCGTCTTTGAAGAGGACTTGCTGCGTGCGGCAGGTCCTCTTCGTTTGTTCGCGATGTTTTTTAGCCAGGGGTCATTGCAAAGGTCACTTTTCCGGAGAGTTCCTGCCCTCTCCGTTTTTTTTGAGGAGCGGGGCCCGGGTGAGGACGTTTTCTCCGTAGCGTTGGCGAAGGGTATCGATGGCGGTATAAAGGCGTTCTTTTTTCTGACTGTCGTCGAAGAGGGACAGTTCCCCTGCTTCGTCAAAGCCGCTGCCGCTGATGCCTAAAAGGCGAATGCCGCCCGGCGGGCGCTTCATGGCGTCAAAAAGGGCGCAGGCGGCTTCGTAAAGATCTTCGTCATAGCAGAGGGGAACGTCGAAGGTGCGCTGTCGGGTAAAGGTGGAGAAGTCGCCGAGGCGCAGCTTGAGCTGAACGGTGTGGGCCCGCTGTCCCGCCCGCCGCAGCCGCCAGCCTACTTCACCCGCTAACTTTAAGAGGGCTTCCTTCGCCTCCTGGGGCGAACGAAGATCTTTCGGAAACGTGATCTCCCGGCCAATGGACTGCACTTTGCGCACCGGTTCCACCGGGCGGTCGTCGCGGCCATTCGCCAGATCGTGGAGATGGCGGGCCAGCCGTTCGCCGACTTCTCGGGTCAGTTTTTTGAGATCGGCGCGGGCGATCTCGCCGATGGTGCGATAGCCGAAGACGGCCAAGCGCCCGTTCGTCTTTTCTCCTACCCCCCAGATCCGCTTGGCGGGGAGAGGCCAGACGAGGCGGGGGATATCTTCCTTTCGGATAATGGTGAGCCCGTCGGGCTTTTCTAAATCCGAGGCCAACTTGGCAAGAAATTTGTTCGGCGCGATGCCCACCGAGGCGATGAGGCCCGTTTCTCCTCGGATGGCGTCCTTAAGGGCCTGACCGTAAGAACGGAGTCCGTTTGGCATGAGCCCTTCCATGCCCGTGAGATCAAGAAATCCCTCGTCGATGGAGAGCGGCTCAATGAGGGGGGAAAAGCGGGATAAGATTTGAAAAATCTCTTTCGACACCGCGCGGTAGCGGGGAAAATCGCCGGGGAGGAAGATCGCGTCGGGACAGCGCCGCCGAGCCTCCGCCATGGACATGGCGGAGTGAACGCCAAAGGCCCGCGCTTCATAAGAGGCGGTGGATACCACCCCCCGCGGCCCCATCCCGCCGACGATGAGGGGGCGCCCCCGGTACGCTTCGTGATCGCGCTGCTCCACGGCCGCGAAAAAAGCGTCCATGTCGATATGCAGGATCCAACGGGCACATGTATTTTCGGCCATCACACGTCAATCCTTTCTGCCGCATAAAGCAAAATAAGACGAGTCCTATACATTGGGATGGAGAGGCTATATCTTGTGGAACGTGCCGTGCGCTTATGACACAACTCATGCCGGAGGCATATAGGGGGATTGAACTCATGCTTGACTACAAAAATGGCAAAGTGATCACTTGGGGAGAATTGACACCCGAATGGTGGATATAGATGACGGTTCATCATAGTTGCACTTCGCTGCTCCGCAGCCGCTTTTGCCGCTGCCGTTTCCAACGCACATTACTTGGATGAGGGCCATGGTTTTCAGGTAGGGGTTCTCTAAATCATCGCTGTTCGTGAACTTCTTTACTTTTAAGACGAAGGCGGATTGTGTTTGCGGCGCTGCGCCGCTATGGATTGGGCGTTATGGAGGCAGTGGTCGAAATACTGGGCTAAGCCCTTTTCCATGGCGGCGGGATCTTTTTCGTTGGATGAGGATCCCGGATTGTCGGACAGGGTGGCGGCCCAATCGTGCCGGCCTTTCAGTGTGAAGGATAGGACAAAAATTGCTTGGGTCAGATCTTCTTCTCCGGGCGGCAGATAGTAGAAGGTAATTTTTCGGCCGTACAGCGTGGATAACAGCGTGCCGTCTTCTTTCGGCCGATACATGTTGTAGAGACCTTTGCAGACTGCCGCTACATCCGTGCCTTTGGCGCCGTCGCTGACGAAAATAAAATCCCCTTCGTCGAAGAGCGAGAATTCCCTATCGCCCTGTCGGCGCTTGACTTTCGATTGGATCAGCGCCGCTGCCTCTTCCGTTGTAGCGCAGCGAAAGCCGTATTTCGCCGCCATGGTACGGATGCTGGGATTCAGGGGCCCGGCGTATCCTTCAGCATAGGCGAAATACGCGTTCGTATCCCTCTGGGCACAGGGAAGCGGGAGCGTGGGACGGCGGATGACGGCTTTACAGGCAAAGGTGAAATCGTTCGCTTCGTCGTGGAATACATAGATGTTTCGTTGGAAAGGTTTGTCCTTTTCGCGTTCTGTCGATTGCAGAATAAGATGGGGCTGGCAGACGGCGAACTCTGACGCCACCATGTCAATCACATCGTCCGGCGTATACGGGTCGCTGTTTTCTGCGGCCAGCAGGAACGAGCACCCGGAGAGAAGGGAGGCGCACGCTATTGCGATCGCCGTGAGGATTCCTTTCATCTTCAGGCACGTCGTTTTATTCTGGGGCTCAGTCATCGAAATTTCCTTTCGTATCGGCAGTTCCATAGGGCTGCCGTTTTTTCGTGTCTTTTACGCACTGCGGCCGGTGGCTCCAGCAAAGGAGTTTTTTGTGTGATTATCCGCAATGTATCATATCTTCGGCTTTTGTGCAATCGTGGGAACAGCAAAAAAGGGCCGTCATTTTTGACGGCCCTGCAGTCTCTATGGAGCGGGCAATGGGAATCGAACCCACCTCCCGAGCTTGGGAAGCTCGTATTCTACCAATGAACTATGCCCGCGTCGTCCGATGTGCCGACATCGTGCCGGTACATTCGCGACTATGCCGTTTATCTTATCATTTCTGTGGAGGATTGGCAAGTTTTTCTTTTCCGGGGGCTTACCGGCTCAGTGAAACCGAGCCCAGCCTTTCTTGACCGGCGGGGGCGAAGTGGGGGAGCCGGCATCCGGGGCAGAAGCTTCTTTTTTCATCTGTTCCCGGTAATTTCCTAACAGACTGTCGGTCAGCGTGGGATTTTCCGGGGCGGCAGACTGCCCGGCGGCAGGTGTGTCGGTTTGGGCGGCGGGGGCGCTTACTCCGGACGTGGTGGCACTGCTGGCGGCGGCTGCGGCCGGGGGCGGATCGGAGGCACCAACCGGGGCCGTGAACGTGTTGGGACGGCTGCTGATCGGGCTTTCGATGCCGCTGTTTTTGGCTGGGGGAGTGGTCGCGGCGAAGGCTGGAGGACCCGCAGCGATGGGAACGATCTTGATGTCTAAGGCGTCGCCGTTTTTGATGGGATCGGTGAACTGCGCCGGCTGCCCGTTGACTAAGATGTCTACGGTGACGCGGCTGGTGGCCGGGGGCGGCACGAAGCCGACAGAGGCCAGAGCGGTGGAAACAAGGGTGGCCCGCGCTTCGGAACGGGTGTATTTGACGCGGCTGCCCTCGGCAATGATGGTGTTGACGGTGGCCGGCCGGTCGTTGACTTCAAGGCTGACGACAGCGGAAGGGATCTTGGTTTCTGCGCCATTGTAAAGGATGGTCAGGTGGGCGCTTAAGTCGTCAATGTTTAAAATGTCGCCTAATTTAGGTTCGTTATCCAAGCGATACTCGATGCGGTCGCCGTCCTGCACGGTTTGGGATAGAGTGCCGGGCTGATCGTTGACGAGGATGACGGGCTTTGCTGTGTATTGGGAGCGAGTGCCGTTGAGGGTGAAGGAGATCCGCCGTCCTGTGGGGGAAAAGCCCGAGGCGGCGATGGCTTCCCCTACTGTCCGGGTGGTTTTCGTTGTGATGACATCGCCGTCTTTTAAGGGGGCGTCCGGCCGAGCAGGCTGGTTATTGATGAGAAATTCCGGGGGCAGATGTTTCTGCTCGCCGTTGACGGAGAGGGTGTAGTCGGCGGGCACGTCCGCGATATCCTTGAGCATGAGGGCGGGCGCTGCCCCGTCTTTTCCCGGTTCAATGTGAATGTGGCAGCCGTTGTGGATGGGCTGGTCGAGGGTGGCGGGTTCTCCGTCCAAGGTGAGGGTAGCCATGGTGCCCATGGTGCCGGGGAAGAACTGCGACTGCCCGTTGATCATGAGCTGGATGCCGAGGCCGGTCTTGCCGTTAAATTTTTTCAGTTGGATCCCCGCGTTCAGGAGAGCGTCAGAGATGGTGAGATGACGGAAATTAAACAGATGGTATTCTTCCTCATTGACGTAGACGGTGAGGAAATGGAGGGTGTTAAGAGAGGCGATCTTCAGGATGCCCAGGGGCGTCACGGTATCCGGCAGGCGAAGTACCGGAGGCAGATCGTCGATGCCCTCCACCCCCTCCGGATGGCGGACGGCGACGCGCCCCGGGGGCAGCTTCAGGGCGTCGGCGACGCTCTTGGCCAAGTTCGGCGTCAGCGCGCCGCCGCCGACCAAGAGGACAGCTTGAGGATCGGTATCATTGAGCTCAACGATCTGGTGAGCGATGGCTTCGGCTAATTTGCGGACGTTGTCCATGATGGGGTCGATGATCTCGGCGGCGGAGAGATCGTAATGACTGCCCAAGATATCGTCGAAGGAAACGTCACGCCCTTCGGCGGCTTCTCGTTTGACCTGTTCGGCTACATTGAAGTCTAAGAGAAAATGCTGGGAGATAGCTTCGGTGATCTCGTCGCCTGCCAGGGGCACCATGCCGTAGGCGATGACGGAGCCGTCTCTCGTGATGGCCACGTCGGAGGTTCCGGCCCCGATGTCGACGAGGACGAGATTCAGGTGGCGCATGGTGGGCGGGATGAGGACATTGATGGCGGCGATGGGCTCTAAGGTGATGGCCTGCATTTCAAGACCAGTGGCGTTTAGGGCCGAAGACATGGAATCAATGACCTGCCGCGGAAGGAAGGTCGCGATGACAGTGGCCTTGGCGACGCGCCCCCGCTGGCCGACGAGAGTCTTCAGCTGCGTGTCGTCTAAGAGATATTTGACGGTACTGTAGCCCACGCAATAGTAGCGGGTGGGGTCGTCCACGGCGTCGGAGGAGGCTAATTTCGCCTGGGCCGCCTGGACGCCGGCGAAGTCTAAAAGGCGCTCCTGTTCGCTGGTGATGAGGCCGCCAAATTCCATTTCCGCTTCGGCGGTCATGGTGTAGAGGGCGCGCCCGGCAGCGGCGACAGCAACGTGGCGGAGCGGACCAGTGGTCTTTTCCAGCGCTTCCTTGACGTCACGGATGACGGCGGCGACCTGGGGTACGTCATGAATCTGCCCGTCCAGCATAGCCCGGGTCTTATGCTCTTCCCGCTGGGTGTCTAAGATCGTGAGGCGGCCGTCGGCTTCTTCAGCGGCGACGATGCCGATGACGCTGCGGGTGCCGATGTCGAGGGCGAAGAGAAGATTGTGCCGCTCTTTCGCGGCGGTCTTTGGTTTTCGGCCGTGACCGGCGGATTTTGCTGCCTTGACGGTTCGGGAACCTTTCACCGCTTTCACGGACTTTCCGGTATTGGCTTTTCGACCCCGTTTAGCCTTGGGAAGCGCCTTTTCGTTGTCGGCTTCGCCAAAATTCAAGGTGATTTTGGCCTCGGCCTTCGCGGCCGCGTTCTTTTTCCTGGTGGGCATAGAATCTCCTCCGTATTCTGCCCGGAGCGGCCGACGCGCGGCGGATAACGTCTCCGGGGAATGTTCGTGGCAAAAAGGTATTTCTCTATTATTTCGCGAATAAGGGATAAGAATCCTTTTCGAGAGGAAAATTTTTGCGGGAAGAATGTTTCCGGCGGAGGCGCGGAATATGGCAAAGCGGACGGCGAACGGGGAAGTCATCACGGGCAGTGATTTTCGGCGGATGGTGACGGGAGCCTACAGTGAATTCCTGTTGGAATACGAGAATCTGAACCAGTTGGATAAGCGGCTGCGTCCCCGGCACAGCGGCTGGCCGGGGACGGATATCCTGCGCACCATGGGCGCGGCGGTGATGGCGCTAAAGGATACGTCGGAGGAAAGTATCGGCGGGCTGGCTCGGCGCGTGGCGTCGGCGGCGATCTTAGGCGCCCGGGGGAACGCTGGGGTGGTATTGTCTCAGATTTTTCGGGGGCTGTCCAAGGGATTGATCGGGAAATTCAATGCCACGTCTTCGGAATTTGGCAAAGCGTTTCAATACGGCATTCTCTACGCGCAGCGAGTGCTGCCGGAAGAGCCCGAGCGCCCCATCGTCCGGGCGGCCCGGGCGGTAGCCAAGGGAGCTTACCGGGCGGTGCGGGACAATCTCTCCATATTGGAAATCTTGGCGGCGGCGGTGGCGGCGGGGGAAAAGCCGGCAGTGGCGGCGAATGGCCGTGATGTGGGGGAAGAGATCATGCTGGTCTTCTTGGTAGGCTGCCAGAAAGGCCTGATGGGAAATTTCGTTTCTCCGGCCCTGAATTTTTCCGTGGGAAGCGGCGGAGAGCGCCTAGGTCTGCCTGATCCGCGGGACGACGAAGTGCATGCCGTCTGTCTTACCTTTCGCATCGGCAGCGATAAAGCCGATCCGGTGGAATTGGAAGAATATTTACAGCAAACGGCCAGTTTCGTCATGGTGGAACGCCGCCGAGGATCCGTCACGGTTCATCTTCATACCGCCCGCCCCGGGGCGGCTTTGGAAGAGAGCCTGGGATTTGGGCCGATTACCGACATTCGTCTGACGGACATGTCGGATCCCCATATCGCTGCGCCGACAGCTGCGCCCCTTTTACCGGTGGCTGTCCTGGCCGTGGCGGCGGATGAGGATCGGGCGGAGCGGCTGCAGGAGGCGGGGGCGCACCTCATCGCCCTGGGCGGCGACGGCGACGTCCCCTCGGTGGGAGCGTTGGTGAACGCAGTTCACAGCGATTTTGCCGAAACGTACATCATCGTGGCGGACGGTCCCCGACTGAATTTAGTCTTGCCGCAGGTCAAGCGCATCCTGGGCCGCCGAGTGGAGATCATCACCGCTGCGAATGCGGCGGAAGAGGAACGGATCGTCCGCACTTTCGATAAAGCGCTCCCCATAGCTGACAACGTCGCTCGCATGCGCCGCCTGGCGGAACGATAAGTGTGAAGGCACGCCCGCGGTGCGAGACGGGGCGGAAAAATTTCCCTTGCCAGCGGCCCGATCGTGGTGGTATACTATTTTGGTCGAATCAGGTTTGAAAGTTATTTTGAACCTTCCCTGCCCTTCGGAGAGGAGGGCCAAAGTCCAAAGAGGAGGTGATTTCGTGAGAAACTACGAAGTCATATTCATCGTGAAGCCGATGGAAGAGGAGCCGACGAACGCCGTCATTGAGAAGTTCATCAAGCTCATCAAGGATAACGGCGGCACGATTGAAAAAGAGGATCGGTGGGGCCGGAAAAAACTGGCCTACGAGATCAAAGACTGCACGGACGGTTTTTACTGCCTGCTGTATGTCTCCTGTGAACCGGCCTGCGTGGCGGAAGTGGATCGCGTGATGAAGATCACGGACGATCTCTTAAAGCACATGATCGTGAGATCAGAGGAAGAGGTTCCGGCGGCGGCTCCCGAAGCCCCGGCGGCGAGCGAGGAATAAAGGAAGCAGGAGGGCATCGTCATGAATAAGGTGATTTTGATGGGCCGCTTGGCGCGGGATCCGGACGTGCGGACGACGCAATCCGGGAAAAGCGTGGCGCGGATGACGATCGCGGTGGATCGCCGCATGAGTCGAAACGCGGCGGACAGCGGGCAGGCGACGGCGGATTTTCTCAATCTGGTCGCCTGGGAGCGGCTGGCGGAATTCGCCGGGAACTATCTCCACAAGGGTTCGAAAATCCTGGTGGAGGGACGGCTTCAGTCCCGCAGCTACGAAGCGCAGGACGGATCGAAACGCTATGTCACGGAGGTCAATGTTTCCGACATTGAGTTCTGTGAATCGAAATCACATACCGAGGGCGGCGACTTTGATGCGCCGGCACCGATGGACGGCCCGGCCCCGGCGGCATCTCCCGTGGGAGGCTTCGGCGGCCCGGTGAAAGACGATGACATTCCATTTTAAGGAGGCATAGTCGTGATCAGACGTGACAGAAGCCGACGTCCCCGCAAGAAGGTTTGCAGTTTTTGCGTGGACAAAGTCGAGCATATTGATTATAAAGACGCGGGGAAGCTGCGTCGATTTATCACCGAGCGCGGCAAGATTTTACCGCGCCGCATTTCCGGCAACTGCGCCAAGCATCAGCGCCAGGTGACGCTCGCCATCAAGCGGGCGCGCAATATCGCGCTCCTGCCGTTTACCGCGGAATAAAGGAAGCACTGAGGAGGAGGGCCGAAGGGCTCTCCTTTTTTTCTCATGGAGGGATGGCAATGGGGAAGTTAGAGGCGGCCATGCGGCTCATCGCGGACGACCGATCGTCCCGGCGGCGGCTCTTCGCGGGGGGCATTTTGGTAGGGGTGGCGACGGGGGGCGTCATCGCCTTTTTTCGCGAGGCGCTGAAACTGTCGGAGGATTTGCGTCCGCACCTGGTCGCTTTCCTTCGGGAAGCGGGTCTGCCGGGGCTTTTGGGCTGGGCCCTGCTCCTCGTCTTGGCGGCGTGGCTCCTTTCCCGCATTGTGGCCTTTGAACCCATGAGTACCGGGAGCGGCATTCCCCAGGTGAAGGGGATTCTCTTGGGGGAGATGCGGATGCGCTGGCTGCGGGTCCTCATGGCGAAGGTGTTTGGTGGGATTTTGGCCATCGGCTTAGGAATGTCCTTGGGGCGCGAGGGACCCAGTGTCCAGATCGGGGCCTGCGTCGGACAGGGAATCAGCGAGCTTCGCAATAAGCCGCGGACGGTGGAACGGCTCTATCTGACGGCGGGGGCCGGGGCTGGGTTGGCGGCGGCCTTCAACGCGCCTTTGGCGGGGGTGATCTTCTGCCTCGAGGAGCTGGCGAAGAGCTTTTCCCCTTTGGTGCTAATGGCGACCATTGCCGCGACCCTTTCGGCCACAGTGGTGACGCAGATCGCCTTTGGCGGCGCGCCGGTGTTTCATTTCCCCGTCTTTCCCGTACTTCCCTTAGAGAACCTTTGGCTGATGGTGCTGCTGGGGATCCTGATCGGCGTCTTAGGCATTCTTTTTAACCGCGGCCTTTTTGCGGCGCTGGATCTCTATGGACGGTTCCCCTTTACCGGCTTGGCACGGCCTTTGGTGCCACTCTTGGTGGGCATGGGGCTGATGTTTTTCGTGCCCCAGGTCTTGGGGGGCGGCAACCGCCTTGTAGATCTTTTGGTGGAGCAGCCGTTTCTGTGGCCCACGCTGCTGCTCTTTTTGGTATTGAAATACTTTTATACCATGCTCTGTTTCGGTTCCGGCGTGCCGGGGGGCATCTTTCTCCCTATGCTGGTCTTAGGGGCCATCGGGGGCGCGCTCTTTGCTGCCTTCGTCGGGGCCTTTCATCTGGCTCCGCCGGAGTACGCGGCGAATTTCATCGTTTTCGGCATGGCGGGCTACTTCGCAGCGGTGGTGCGCTCGCCGGTGACGGGCAGCATTCTCGTCATGGAGATGACCGGTTCCTTTCAGCATCTCTTGGCACTGATCTTCGTGTCTCTGGCCGCCTATCTGACGGCCGATTTCCTGAAGGGCGAGCCGGTGTACGACGCTCTCCTGCTGCGCTCTCTGCGCCGGGAGCGGCAGATTGCTCAGCGCCTTTCCCGACATCGGGCGGTGGCGGAATTTGTCGTCGGCGTGGGGAGTGCCCTGGATGGCGCGCTGGTGCGGGAAATCCCGTGGCCGAAGGACAGCCTTCTGGTCAACGTGCGCCGGGGCGAGTCAGAGATGGTGCCTCGCGGTGATTTGCGCCTTTCAGCGGGGGATTTTCTCTACGTTTTGATCGAGGATCGGGATATTGCGGCGCTCCAGGCCGCGGTGGAGCCGGAGAAGGGGGATGCATAAGATGGGACGTATCGTTTGGCTGGTCGTTTGCCTTTGGGTGGGGTTCATGCCGCTGACACAAGCCGCGCAGCCTGGCGATGGAGTGCGGGCTATCTTGGCGGAGTGGCAGGCGGCCCGTGGGTCAGAATCCGCCGCCAAGTCATCGAAGGGAAAATCGACGGAGCGAAATAAAGAACCGGGGCCCATACGTCTCGTTTGGCAAAATTTTTTTGATGAGGAAATCAATCTGGCGGAGCAGCCTGCGATTCCCGGTATCACCGTGGTGTCTCCCGGCTGGTTCATGATCGCCGATGCGGCGGGGCGGATAGCGCCGGCGCCTAAAGCCGATCCGGCGCGAAGCTATGTGGACAAAGCCCATGCCAAGGGGTATCAGGTCTGGGCCCTCGTGACCAACGCCGATTTTGATCCGGAAGTTACGGGAGATTTTTTGCGAAGCGAGGCCGGGCGGAAAGCCGCCGTTGAGAATCTCATCAAGACGGCGGAGAGCTATGATTTGGACGGGATCAATCTCGATTTTGAGAATATTAATCTCGCGGATCGGGACGCTCTGACCCGCTTCGTGGAGGAAACGGCGGCTGCCCTCCATCGGCAAGGCCGCATTCTCTCGGTGGATGTGACTTTCCCCGGCGGCTCGGAAAACTGGTCCCAGTGCTATGATCGCGGGGCGTTGGCCAGGGCGGCGGACTATCTTGCGGTGATGGCCTATGACGAGCACGGGCAGTCTTCTTCCGTCGCCGGGTCTGTCGCCTCTCTCGATTGGGTGGAGGCAGGCCTTGCCGCTACCCTTGAAGAAGTACCTTCGGCAAAACTCCTCTTGGGTATGCCGCTCTACATGCGCCTTTGGGAGGAAGAAGGGGGGCGGCTCGTCAAGGTGCGCACACTGACCATGGCGGAAGCGCAACGGCTTTTGACAGAGAAAAAGCTGCGCCGGACGTGGCTTTCGGACGCCGCCCAATACTATTTTGAGTACCATGCCGAGGATCACCTCTGCCGCGTCTGGCAGGAGGATGCCCGCTCCCTCGCCCAGAAGGCCGCTCTCGTCAGCCGCTATGACTTAGCGGGGGCCGCCTTCTGGCGGCGCGGCCATGAAACTATGGACGTTTGGCCAGCCGTTATGGCAGTGCTGGACACAGCGCGGTGAGGTGAGCAAAGAAAAGGGAACGTTCTTCGTTGGCCGGCGGCCTGTGCTATGTATACGGAACGGAACAAGGCGTCTTTTGGAGAAATTATTCTTCAAAAGACGCCTTCTATTATGGAATCGATTGTGACGGTGCCGGTTACTTTCCTTGGAACTTGGGCGGGCGCTTTTCGTTGAAAGCGCAGACGCCTTCCCGAAAATCTTCGGTGCCAAGGAGCATGGAGGAGGCCATTTCTTCAAAGGTCAAGGTTTCCTCCAAGGTCGCACCGTAGTTGTTGACGGCTTTCTTCGTCATGGCGATGCCTAGGGGGGCTTTGGCGGCGATAGCTTCGGCTGTTGCCATCACCTGTTTTTCCAGTTCTTCCGGAGGATAGATGTCATTGACGATGCCCAAGGCTTTCGCTTCGACGGCATCTACCGGGCGGGCGGTGAACATCAGCTCTTTCGCCTTGGCGAGGCCTACGGTTTTAGGAAGGAGATAGAAGCCGCCGCAATCGGGGGAGAGCCCTACGTTGGCAAAGCTCTGGATGAAGCGGACGCCCTCGGCGGCATATGCGAGATCGCAGGCCAGGGCCAGATTGAATCCGGCCCCGGCGGCCACCCCGTTTACCATGGCGATGACGGGCTTTGACATGGCGGCGAGGAGTTTGACGATGGCGGCCGCTTTGGCGATGAAGCGGCGGCGTTCATCGGCGGTGGAAAGCGCGTCTAAAGAGCCTAAATCGCCGCCGGCGCAGAAGGCCCGCCCCGCGCCGGTGAGGATGACGACCCGCACCGTATCATCATGTTCCAGCGTGTGGAGGGCCAGGAGGCATTCGCTGACCAAATCGGCAGAGAGGGCGTTCAGGTTCTTGGGCCGATTCAGGGTGACGATGGCGATGGGGCCGCGCTTTTCGGAGAGAACGGTCTTTTCGGACATGAGGATCATCCTTTCGCAATATATTTCCTTTAGTTTAGCCTATTTTCCGCCTTCCGACAAGAAGGGAGCCGTCCGAGGAAAGGTGGCTCCCTTCTTGTTATGTCATATTTTCCCACCACGGGGAGAAAGTGGGGTTTGCTTCGTCAAGGCGCAATGCTTCGCCGATTTCGGGGGGTGAGAAGGCGGTCGCGACGCCCTTGGCTGGCGGCGGAGAGAGCACGGTAGGGAGCGTCCCAGGTGTGGCATGCCAACGCGAATTTTCCACTGTGAGCGGGCAGAACGGCTCTGGCCCTACGTCTGCAGCGGCTTGCGCTGTTTTCTCCGGCAGCAGATGGACGCGGTGCCACTGTTGGTTGTATTGACCGTTCTCCATGATGGCGTCGATGGGTTCGAGGGATTGGAACGATTGCTGAAAACATTATATACCTTGCGGGCCGGAGAAAGTCAAGGATCCTGTCCTTAAGATTTATGAAGGGGAAACCGGGTGGAAATTTTTTCGGGGCATGGTAAACGATTAAAACCTTACGGTTGACAAGGGCGCGGCCCCTGTCTATGATAGAAGCAGCAGAAACGCGCGTTAGGGGGAAGGGAAGATATGTCGCTGTACAGTCTGAAAATGCGGGCCAGCAGGACGGAGCATGGGGAAAGCGTCCATATTTCCGGGGCGGAAAAGATTTTATCGGAGGAAGAATTGGGGGAGAATGCCGCCGCGCTCATCGGGCGGGCGCTGCACCATGCCAAGGGAGAAGCGGATTTCATCAATTTGAAAATTGAGGCGGCGACGGCGGAGGATATCGTTTACATCGAGGCGTTGCCGGTGTCTACTCTCGAAGTGGCGACGCCGGAGGAAGGGCGGGCGGCCATTATCGCGGCGTTGGCGGAATTGGGCATTGCTAATGGCGCGGCCATTATGGAAAAATTTCGCTACACCTATGCCATGCGGGGGGCTATGCTCCTCGATGCGGATACCTTGGAGCGCTTGGAGCCGGATCCGGTGCGGGGCATTCGCGCCACGTATATGGACGCAGTGCACGGGACGGAGCGCGCCGCCAGCGATGAGAAAAATCATTTTCAGGAGGCGATTGTCCTGGCCAGCAAAGTGGTCAGCGCTCCTCGCATCATCGCAGAAATCTGCATGTCCGACGATCCGGATTATGTGACGGGTTATGTGGCCGCCCCTTCTATCGGCTACCGGCGCATCACGAAGCTGAAAGAGCCAGGCTGCCCCGACGGCGGACGGATTTTTCTCTATCGAGGGCCGAAGGCGGAGGTGCCGGAAACCATCCGCTATTTGGAAAAACAGAAGGTCTTGGTGCGGAACGCGCCGCTTTTTCCTGGGCCTAAGCCTGCGTCTGATCCGTGGCAGCCTCTGAAAGACGACCTAAAACGGCGTCGGGAGCAGGCGCTCTACCGCACCCTGCGGGTGATTGAGTCGCCCCAGACGGCCCGGGTGATCGCCGAGGGGCGTTCCCGTCTTATGCTGGCTTCCAACAGCTATTTGGGGCTCACTGATGAGCCGCGGGTTCTTAGGGCAGGACAGGCGGCTCTTCGGCGATACGGGGCAGGGAGCGGCGGGTCCCGCCTCACTACGGGCAATCTGCCCCTGCACGAAAATTTAGAGAAGGCCTTGGCTCGATTTAAGGGAACGGAGAGCGCCCTGCTCTTCAATACCGGCTACATGGCCAATGTGGGGATCCTGTCGGCTTTGGCCGCCTTGGGGGCGGTGATTTTCAGCGACGAGCTGAATCACGCCAGTATCATTGACGGCTGCCGCCTCGGCCATGCCCGTACCATCGTTTACCGCCATGGCGATGCAGGGGATTTAGCGGCGAAAATCAAAGCGGCGGCTTCGTCCTTCGGCGTTATTGTCAGCGACGCGGTGTTCAGCATGGACGGCGACATCGCGCCGCTGCCGGATCTCATGGCCTTGGGCAAAAAACACGGCCTGTTGGTGATGATGGACGAGGCTCACGCCACGGGCGTCATCGGCAAAACGGGCCGAGGGATTGTGGAACATTTTGGCCTTTCGGAACCGCCGGACATTCTCATGGGCACCATGAGCAAGGCGCTGGCCAGCGAGGGGGGCTTCGTCTGCGGGCGGCAGCTTCTCATCGATTATCTCCGCAACACCGCCCGCAGCTTCATCTTTTCCACCAGCCTCGCGCCAGCCACCTTGGCGACGGCACAAGCGGCGCTCGCTCTCTTAGCTGAAGAACCGAAGCGGGTGGCGCGACTGGCAGAGAACACCCGCATCTTTTGTGCGGCGCTGGGCGCGGCAGGGATTGAGGCAAAGAGCGATTCCGCCATCGTCCCCATCGTCATTGGCGACGAAGGTCGGGCGATGGCGGTGGCGCAGCGCCTCTACGAGGAGGGTATCTTCCTTTCCGCCATCCGCTATCCCACCGTCGCCCGGGGCAGCGCCCGCTTGCGGGCGGCTCTCATGGCGACGCATACGAGCGCCGAGCTGAAAGAGGCGGCGGGGAAGATCGCACAGATCATCCGGGAAGGATGAATCGGACGGACCGGGAATATTGGCATGCGGCATGGTGGCGGCTCCTGACAGGCTGCTCACGTGGGAAAAGCCGGTTAACTGTGCCTTCTCTCGGCGATGTTCATCGCTGTCAATCGCGTAGGAGGTGCTGAGGAGCGAGGGTTTGGCGTTATATCATGGACACGCAAGGGGCCGTTTTTTAGAAACGGCTCATTTTTTTGGAACGTGGTTGACGCTCTGGGGTTATTAGGCTACACTGGGGGTAAATCGTTCAGGTTTTCGGGGAAGCGTAACATTTTCTGAAACCGCTGAGGCAGCGGGGAAATGGAAAATGCCAGTGAGGAGGGACGCAGGGATGGAGGAAGCCGCAGGATATTGGCTGTGTAAAGTTTGCGGAAAGCCGGACAATAAAGGGAAATTCTGCTCGCGGTGCGGGGCGTCGGAAGGGGCGTGGAACTGCCTGATTTGCGGCCAAGAGGGAAATACCGGAAAGTTTTGCCCAAAGTGCGGGTCGCCGGAGGGAACATGGCATTGCCCGGCTTGCGGAGAACCTGGAAATACGGGAAAATTTTGTCCCAAATGTGGAGCAGCAAAACCCGCCCCGGGGACGGCGTTCGCTTCGCAAGCCGCCGACGCGCCGACGGATTTGGCACCCAAAGAAATCGCTTCAACAGCTTTGACAGAGGCGGCGCCGGGGGAAATGTCCGTTGATGCGGCACCGGGGGTAGCTGTGCCGGCATCGGCACCGATGAGTAAACAGACGAAGCTGATTCTGGTACTGGCGGTGGCGGCTGCAGTCCTGTATTGGGCGTTTGGCGTGGTGACGGAGAAGCTTTATGAAGCGAAGGGCGAAGAGTTTATCACCGTTATGACGGAAAGCAAGGGGCTGTTCACATCGCTGGAGGCTTTATCCGGTGACGCTTCGGCGGAGGAGGCTAAAACAGTCGGGGCCGGCATGGCGCTGGCGGCGGAGCGGCTGGGAAAACTGCACGAGGAGGTCGCGGGCATGGCGCCGCCGGAGAAAGAGAAAGACCGGCACGAGAAATTTCTGGCGGCACTGGAAAAAAATCAGGCGCTTTTTGCTAAGGCGGCGGGGATTCTCCAGGCGACGGAACATATTTTTGACCCCCCAATGCGGGAGGACTTCCTCGCGTTGCAGCGTGATTTTGCTGCGGCTTGGACGGCGGCCGATGCCGCGTCGGCCGAATTGAAGATCGGGGGACAGGCGGTGACGGATGTTTTCTCCTATCCGGCGGCCAAGACAGCCATGCGGGCTTATGTGCAGAAAAAACTGGCCTTTGACCAACGCTACGCCATTGAAAAAAGACAGGAATACCATGAACAGCACCAGGCGGAACAGCGCGCGCTGGTGGAGAAAAAAGAGGTCGTTTTTCTGGTCGGTAGTGTGTGGAAAGACGGTCAGGACCTGCTTATACAGGGGCAGTTTTACAACGGAACCGGCGACGTCGTGACCAGCATTAAGGATATGCTGCTGGATGTGACGCTGCTCCGCTTTGATCGGGAAATTGCGAGCTTTACCGACTTTTTGCAGGAGGAAAACATAACAAATCTCAATCTTACCCCGGGACAGTTTTCTTTCACCGTGACGCTTCGGCTGGAGGGAAAGGCGCCGGCGGAGGATTTCAATCATTATACAGTCAATGCGCATAAGATTCGCTGGGGTGTGAGGAGAGCCGTTCCGCGATGAGGAGAGAGGAGAGGGAGAGATGAAAAAGTGGGGGATCTTTTTACTGCTCTTTTGCCTGCTCGCGGGGTACGCGCCGACTGTCAGCGCCGGATCGTTTTCTCTGCTGGCGTCGACGGGAATGCTGCGCCTGTCGGACAATGAGGCTTGGGAGAGAGCCTATAAAACGGAGAAAGGGAAGTTCAAAATACGTTTTCGCAAGCTCTGGATGGCGCCCGAGCAGAAAAAATATCATCTGATCATTTGGTGGAATGACAAGCGCATCGCCGATGGGTATTGCCCGGCGAGCGTGACGGGGTATGGGTTCAAAATTTTTCGCGACGAGGGGACGGACCGCATCTTCTTTTCTCTGGAGACAGTGCCGCGCGCTGTCTTGATGGGGTATGACCCGACGGCCGGAAAGCTGGAAAAATATGTGGACAGCCGGGATTATTACAGTCCGATTCCGCGCCCGCAGATGTGGATCGACGCGGATCATGACCTCATGCTGGCGTTCACCGGTGACGGGAAAGAAACGCCGACGCGCTATAAGCTTTTCTGGGATGCAGGACAAAATTGGTTTGGTTTCCAGGATATCACCATTCACCGTGCGGGAAAAACGGAAAATACTTACGAAGAAGAGGCGCCGTCCTGGGAAGCTGCTGCGGGCAGCACGGCGGAACCCGCCAGTACCGGCGAACTTTATTATGAAGAAGAAATTGTGACCGGCAGTTAATTGATCAAGAAAGCGAGATGGTTTTTATGAAACATTGTGAACGGTGCCAAACTGAATTGGAGGACAGCGCCAGCTTTTGCTCGGAATGTGGTATGCCCCAAGCGCAAAACGAAGTGCCGGAAAAGCCGGCAGCAGAGCCTCCGACCCCGGCAACGCCGACAGCACAAGCGGCAACGGTCAAGAGAGAGAATCCGCCGTCCTCAGCCAGGCGGCCCCTTTGGGAAGAGGCTGGCTATATTGGGCTTGGTATGACAGCCGTCTCTGTACTTTTGCCGCTGCTCAGCATCAGCCTTTTGAGCACAGTCACCAGCTTGATGAACGTCAGCCAAATGCTGAGTTTTCTCTTGGTGGTACTTTGCTGCTTTGCCGCCTACTTCTTCAAGGAAGCGAAGTATAATATTCCGCTGTCCGTATCGCTGGGCATTCTGGCGACTTTTGGGGGAATGTATTATAAATTATACACGGCGCTGGGCGACATGAAAAAAACGATGGCGCTTCTCGAACAGACGCAAAATCGGGACGCTCAATTTATCATGCAGATTCTGCACTCGTTTGCCGATAAATTGATCGGTACGGGCATCGGCTTTTATCTTCTTTTGGCGGGTGCGCTGCTGACGGTCATCGCTTGCGCCGCTTGCCGCTTAGTGAAAAAGCAGGCGGAAGTCAGCCTGGGGAGCATTTTTGCCGAATGCCGGCTGGCGCTCACAGAGACAGCGGAGATCGGATCGCAGAAGATACCCGCTTATATTCTCACCATTTTGACGATTGCCGTCCTGGTATTCGCGGCGATGAATGTCGAGATATTCACCCTTAAAGTCGCTTCACTCCTTTGAGCGCCGCGGGTCTATTTTTCAAGGAGGTTGTCATGGAAGAAAAACGTATATGTCCTGCCTGCGGGGAGGAATCGGAGGCAGAATCGAATTTCTGCGCGGCTTGCGGCGCGTCTTTGCCGAAAAGGGAACAGAATATTTTGTCGACGGAGGAGCCGAAACCGGAAAAGGATCAGCCGATGAAGGCGCATCGGGAAGAAGCCGCTGATCGGCAGGGAGAGATTACTGCGCAAGAGCCGCCGGCAGGTGTGTCAGAAATGGAAACAACGGAACCCGCTTCTTCGACAGAGGCCGGAGAAGCAGAAGGAGAAGCGGCCGCGCCGCCATTAGGAAATACACTGCCGAAGAGTGCCTTGCTGACGGACACCTCGCTAAGCCATATGCGCTTAGCCGGCATAGCGGGCGGTGCTTTGCTGGCGCTGGGGGTCTTCCTGCCAATCGTACGCCTGCCCTTGGTGGGCGGGATGCCGCTGACCAAAGTGAGCGATATGCTGACGCTGCTCTTGCTGGCGATGGGCGGCGGCTCTGTGTATTTGGGGCTCAAAGGGCGTTACAGTGATTTCCTCTACGGAGGAATCAGCGGCTTTTTCGGGGTGGTTGGCCCGATCCTCTATTGGTGGCTGAAAGGAAGCGGGAAAAAGGGCTCGGGACTGGAGCAGCAGATCGCGCAGCTTTTTTCGGCGTCCCTTTCCTGGGGAGCCGTTGTTCTCGGTATAGGGGTTCTGCTCCTCCTGGGGGCGGGGACAGCCTATCGTCTGTTCCTTCATCGGCGCCCCGTTTCTCTCAGCGGCGGCGTGGGGGAAATCCGGCAATGGCTTCAGGAAGACGTGGTCATCGGGAGTACCCGGGTAAAAAATTTCGTTATTGCGGGATTGCTGCTGACTCTTCTTCTGTATTTCGCTCCGGTGTGAGGCGCGAAACTTTGCAGCGCGTGTTATGTAGTTTCCCTGTGAGGCGGGAATTTTGGCCCGTCTGTCGCAATTTGTTAAAAAAGCCCCATGCCGCAGAACACGATCCTGCGGCATGGGGCTTTTCCCTAAGGCGTAGATATGAGTTTTGACTTTTACCATTTCTCCGGGATGCGGTCGTCCGCCCCTTTCACGTACATGGAGGCCATGGTCTTGGCGAGGAGATTGCGGGCATCGTCGTAAATTTCGGCGGTGAGGACGATGGTGCGGCGGCCGCGGTGTGTGACCTTGGCCTCAGCCCAGGCGGTGTCCCCCGCTTGGAGGTTGCCAATGAAGTCGGTGACAATGTTCAGCGTCACGGTGCGCGCTCCTACGGTGTAGCAGGCCACGCCTACGGCGGTATTGGCCAGGGTGGAGAGGGCGCCGCCGTGGACGAAGCCGGTGAGGTTCGTATGCACATCGCCGGAGATGGGCATGTGGAGCTTCGACCAGCCGCAGCCTACTTCGTCGATGAGAATGCCGCAGTGTTTGACAAATTGATTGCTGCTGAAGATGTCCTGGATGATGGCGAGACATGCGGCTGAGGTCATGGGGTGCCGCCCTCCTCCCAGATGTCTTGAAAATTTTTGTCCGCGCTGGCGATGAACATGGTGGCGACGGCCTGACAGAGAAGGCGGTGATCCGCGCTGTAGGCGTCTACCGCCATGACCATGGTACTGCGCCCGTGGTGCAGCACTTTACATGCCGCGTAGGCGGTATTCCCTACGGGAATATTCTTAATGTAATTGGCGGAAATGTTCTGAGTCACTACGCTGTAGCCGAGGGTGCGCCCAGAGACGCCGCAGAGATTATCGATGAGGGTTCCCAGGGCGCCGCCGTGGAGAAGGCCGTCCATGTTGACAAGGTGGGGCTGCACATCCATGTGGCTTTTTGCCCAGCCGGGGCCTGCGTCGTCGATGACGATGTCCAAGAGGTGGACGAAAGGGTTCGTGTTGTAGAGATGACGCAGACGCGTCAGGATCGCTTCCTTTTTCACGGAGAAGGCTCCTTTTTGCTGTTGGCCATTAAGTGGTCACATTATACCATACCCTCTGAACAAAGGCGAGAGAAGGCGGCCGGCGTTTAGTCATGTATGGTATTTAGGGCTGTATGATACTGTATGAAGCACTTAGGGAGCGTTTCAAAACGCGGCTTTAGTGGAGAATAAGTATCTAATCCCTTAGCAAGGGTGGACGTAAGCGAAGCCGGCGTTTAGGGGGATATGATATAATGGAAAAAAGCTTGCGGGGGGATTCGCATGGAGATTTTTCATAACGATTGGGCCGCCTACCTCGATGAGGAACTCAAACAGCCCTATTATCAAGAACTGCGCCGGTTCCTCATCGACGAATATCGACGGGGACGCGTCTACCCCGACATGTATGATATTTTTAACGCGCTCCATTATACGCCTTATGCGGCGGTAAAAGTCGTCATTTTAGGACAGGATCCTTATCATGGGCCGGGACAGGCACATGGACTGAGTTTCTCCGTGCAGCCGGGGGTGGCGCCGCCGCCGTCCTTGCTGAATATTTTTAAAGAGCTGCAAACGGATTTAGGCTGCCGGATCCCGAATAACGGCTGCTTGAAGCCCTGGGCAGAGCAGGGGGTGCTGCTCCTCAACACGGTGCTGACGGTGCGGGCCCATCAGGCGAATTCTCATCGGGGACGGGGCTGGGAAACCTTCACGGATAAGATCATCACGCTCCTGAACGCGCGGGAGAGACCGTTGGCCTTTATTCTTTGGGGTGGACCGGCACGGAAAAAGAAGAACATGATCGATACCTCCCGCCATTTTATTGTGGAGTCGCCCCACCCCAGCCCGCTTTCCGCCAGCTACGGATTTTTCGGCAGCCGACCTTTTTCCAAGGTCAACGCCTTTTTGGAAAGCGTCGGGGAAACACCGGTGGATTGGCAGCTGCCTGATATTTGATCCCGTGAGGTGTCCCGGGGTATGGTACTTTTGTTTTATCTTGGAAAAAGTTTAGAAAAAATGGTGCTCCGTTCCGAGGGCGGTTTTTCTTGACGGCGGCAGCAGATAAGCCCTGCTTTCGCGATACGGCGCGGGTTTTTCTTTTTCCCTCGGGTATGATATAATAAGGATACTTGACAAAGGCAAGGGGCGCGCCGCCGGCGTTTGGTGTTTAAGTGTAAGGTGAGCACGCAGCGAGGGCGGCCGCAAGGAAGCGGACCGACGTCGGCCTTCCCTGTCAGGTGAAAATTTCTCTTGCCGTTAGTTTTTGTGCATGGTTTGGAGGGGTTCTTTTGGAGGGGCGTTTACGACCAGAAGATCACCGGGAGTACACGATCAAAATTATTCCGCATCAAGGGCAGACGATACACAGTATTCGTCTGCCGCTTCGTGTCTTCAAATACGGGTTTGCCTCGCTGGCTGCGGGAGCCGTTCTCTTTGTGGGAGCTTTTGGCTATGCCACGTACAGCGCTTTTGAGGGGAAGACGAACGCCGCGGAGATCAGTCAGCTTCAGCAGGTGAACAGCATGCAGCAGGAACAGCTTTCCCAGTTGGCCAAGAAGGCCAACGCGCTGCAGGATGAAATGGAGAAGCTCAGCCAGATTGAGCAGGAATTGCAGCGTTTGTCGGGACTGCCTGCATCTGAGGACGCGTCCGGCGGCACACCGCCGGAGGGGGTACCAGCGCCGGAAGGAGCGCTGCCCGCGGATATCCCTTCTGCGGAATCGGCGCACGCAGAGCCGGAACCGTTCGCACCGGCTGACGATGCCCCCCATGATGGGCAGGGCGGTCCGTGGATCGCGCCGAATGTCAAAAATGTCCGGCAGGCGTTGGACAACATTCAACAGCGCATAGCGAAGAGCCGGGCCAACTTGGAAGAGATTCGGGCCGCGCTGGTGGAAAAACAGCAGTATATGCTTTATCAACAGCAGCTCAGCCGCATGACTCCGTCAGGCTGGCCGGCCGGCGGCGATGTGAGTTCCCCCTACGGGCTGCGCTGGGGCGGCAGTGATTTTCATCCCGGCATTGATATCGCCAATGATTATGGGACGCCCATCACCGCTACGGCCGACGGCATCGTGGTGGCGGCGGGCTGGAATTCGGGCGGCTACGGCAATATGGTGGACATCGACCACGGCAACGGCGTTGTGACCCGTTACGGACACGCGCAGGAAGTGGTGGTATCTCCAGGGCAGACGGTGACGCGGGGGCAGATCATCGCGTTTATGGGCAGCACGGGCTTCAGCACCGGGCCGCACGTTCATTATGAGGTACGCATCAACGGAGAGCCGGTCAATCCGTCCGGGTATCTCTGATTTCACTGTGGTATCGGCCGTACGGCCGACAGAAAAAGCAAGAAGCAATGTCTTAGGGAGAGAGGCGGTCATCATGTTTGAGAGTATGAAGAAGAAAGTCGATATCTCAGTCGGCAACGATATCGAGACGGTGATCGGCCGCAGCACGGTCATCACCGGACAAATCGCAGGCGGCGGAAACATTCGCGTGGATGGTCGGGTAGACGGCGGTATCTCGGTCAGCGGTGACGCAGTCATCGGCGAGAGTGGCTGCGTCACGGGTGACGTCAAGGCCAGCAGCCTCATTGTGGCGGGGAGCGTCACCGGCAACGCTGATATTGAAGGGAATCTCAGCATCTACGTTACGGGACAGCTGGTAGGGGATGTTAAAGTCCGCAGCCTCAATATTGCCGATGGAGGCGTATTTCAGGGACACAGCGAGATGGCGGTACGAATGGCCGGTATGCCTGAATCGCAGCCGGCAACGTAAAGACTCGCCACTGCTTGCCAGTCAGGGGCACTCGGTGCCTCCTGACTGGCAAAGGAGATTTTAGGTGCTTGATGGCCGGCAGCTGATGCTTCCGGCTGTTTTTTTTATGCGACCGGTACGGCAGCGGTATGTGCGGGCACGCTGCTTCGAGGAATTTTTTGTCAGGGGAACAAATATGAGAAAACAAAGAGGACAAGCAGCATCTTTGCTGCGTTTTACCCGAATGGAAGATGCGCTTTATGTAGAATTGACAGGGGCGAAGGGGAATGATATGATGAACCCGTTGGCGTAGCCATGTTTTTCGCCGCCATTTGGGTAGAGGGGGTACAGATCAATGATCGAACGCTATACGAACCCGGAGATGGGACATCTTTGGTCCTTGCAGCATGAATTTGAAGAGATTCTTGAAGTGGAGCTTGCGGCCTGTGATGCCATGGCCGAATTGGGGGAGATCCCGCAGGAAGCGGCGGCGAATATTCGCCGTAAGGCGAAGTTTGATCTGGCGCGCGTACATGAGATTGAGAAGGTGACGAATCACGATATCATTGCTTTTCTGACGAATGTGGCGGAATATGTGGGGGAGGATTCCAAGTATATCCACCGAGGGCTGACCTCGAGCGACGTGAAGGATACGGCGCTGGGCATCATGATGAAGAAGTCGGCGGACATCATCTTGGAGGATTTGCGCCGCTTTCATGAAGTGTTAAAGCGCCGGGCGGCGGAATTTAAGCATACCCCCTGTATCGGGCGTACTCACGGCATTCATGCCGAGCCCATGACCTTCGGGCTTAAGCTCCTCCTTTGGATGGCGGAGGTGGAGCGGGACATCGAGCGGGTGGAACACGCGCAGAAAATGGTGGCGGTGGGGAAACTCTCCGGAGCGGTGGGGACGTATTCCAACATCGACCCGCGCATTGAGGCGATGGTCTGTCAGAAGTTGGGGCTGACGCCGGTTCGTCTGGCGACGCAGGTCATTCAGCGGGATCGCCACGCTGAGTACATGACGACACTGGCCATCGTGGCCAGCTCTTTCGAGAAATTCGCCACGGAGATCCGCAATCTCCAGCGTACCGATATCCGGGAGGCGGAGGAGTATTTCAGCCCGGGGCAGAAGGGATCTTCCGCCATGCCCCACAAGCGCAATCCCATCACCTGCGAGCGGGTGTCGGGCATGGCCCGCTTGGTGCGGGGCAATGCGGTGGCGGCCATGGAGGACATCACCCTCTGGCACGAGCGGGACATCTCCCATTCTTCCGTGGAGCGTGTCATCCTGCCGGACAGCACCATCAATGTGGATTACTGCGTGAAGAAATTTACCAATATCATCGATAAACTCTTGGTGTATCCAGAGGCCATGCTGGAAAATATGAATAAGACGGGGGGCCTCATTTACAGCCAGCGGCTTCTCTTAGCCATCGTGGACAAGGGAGTTCTCCGGGAGGATGCCTATCAGTGGGTGCAGAGAAACGCCATGAAACGCTGGATGGCGGGGGAGGATTTCCGTACCAACGTGGAGAAAGATCCGGATATTACCCGGTATCTCACGAAAGCTGAGATCGAGGCGTGCTTTGATTATCAGTGGTTCCTCCGCAATGTGGATATGATTTTCGCCCGTTTCGGGCTTTAAGGCAGTACGGGGGAGATTTTCGGCCATTTTCCCAGAGGGATGGCGCCGCCCGGCGGAAAAGATACGCAGGGGGGCAGCAGTTCTATGAGGATGGCTTTCGAGACAGGATGAAGAAGGAGCGATAGACAGATGGCAGCAGTGGTGGTCATGGGCAGCCAGTGGGGCGATGAAGGCAAAGGGAAGATCGTCGATTATTTGGCCAGTCAGGCGGATACAGTAGTACGTTATGGCGGCGGCAGCAACGCCGGGCATACAGTGGCGGTGAACGGCGAGGAATATAAGCTGCGCCTCCTGCCGTCGGGCATTCTCTATCCGGGGACATACTGCGTCATCGGCAACGGGGTCGTGGTGGATCCCGAGGTCATGCTGGAAGAGATGGACGCCATGGCGAAGCGGGGCGTGGATATCAGCGGCATTCGCTTATCCAACCGTGCCCATGTCGTATTCCCCTACCATCGCCTCATCGACAGCCTCAGCGAGGAACTGCGCGGGGCGAGCAAGATCGGCACCACGAAGCGCGGCATCGGCCCCTGTTATCAGGATAAGGCCAAGCGCATGGGCATCCGGGTCTGTGATCTCATGGATAAGGAAGAATTTGCCAAGCGCTTGAAAGAAAATTTAACTTTCAAAAATATGGAATTAGAGCGGATGTATAACCACGCGCCCTTGGATTATGACGAACTTTTGACCTCGTATTTAGGCTATGCAGAGCGGCTGCGCCCTTATGTCTGCGATACCATCGCCCTGCTGCACGAAGAACTGGCCGCGGGAAAGCGCGTTCTCTTCGAAGGAGCGCAGGCCACTATGCTGGATCTTGACTATGGTACGTATCCTTACGTGACATCCTCGCATCCTGTGGCCGGAGGTATTGGGGTCGGGGCCGGGGTAGCGCCGGGGCAGCTGCGCAATGTCGTGGGCGTTGTCAAGGCGTACTGCACCCGCGTGGGGGAGGGTCCTTTTCCCACGGAGCAGCTCAATGAGATCGGGGAAAAGATCCGACAGGCGGGACATGAGTTCGGCACCGTCACCGGCCGTCCCCGCCGTACCGGCTGGCTGGACGCTTTCGTCGTTCGCTATGCGGGGCTCCTCTCGGGCATCACCCACATGGCGGTCACGCGCCTCGATATTCTCGATCAATTTGACGAAATCAAGATGTGCGTCGGCTATCGCTACAAGAACGCGCCGCTGAACGAGATGCCCGCCAGCCTCAAGGTACTGGCGGAAGTAGAGCCGGTCTATGAGACCTTCAAGGGATGGAAGCAAGACATCACCGGCGTTCGTTCCTATGAGGCGCTTCCGCCGGAAGCCCGCGTTTATTTGGAACGCTTGGCGGAATATACCGGCATCGCCCAGGGTATCGTTTCCGTCGGGCCCAACCGCGATCAGACCATTGTGCTGGAAAAGAATTTGTTTTAAGCGTGCTTTCTGTTTGTAAAAAATCCCACCCGATACGCTGCTGTGCGCGTCGGGTGGGATTTTTTACAAGGGAGGTATCAGCGAAAAGCGCTTAGCTGGCGTCCCTGATAATCTCTCTGACTCATCACCAATCGGCCATACTGGTTGAAGAAGGGGGGATCGTCTTTGAAGGGATTCACCAAGATGCGGTTGAACATCTTAAGGGCAAAGCGGGCGTGCAGGAGGAATAACACCCGCCGGGTCTCCTGGTCATAGCGGAATACCGGCGGACGTTTAGGCGCTTCCCCCTCCTGATTGGCAGCTTCTTCGGCGGCCCAGGCCTGCCGCTGGTCAGCGAGGAGGCGATTGAAGATATCCACGATGAGCTGGGGGGAAGCCAGGGTGCTGAGAATATTGCCAAACTGGGCCAGCTGTCGGTGATCGTCATGGGAGAACGCGTTCTCCGTCCAGACTTCCAAGCCGATGGGCAATGCGGTGGAAAAGGTAAAGGTCGTTTGCACCCGAATCCCCCCTTTTATCTTTCCTTAATCATACTATAAAAGACAAATTTTGACCAGAGCCATGAAGGAAAGGGCAGGAGCGGTTTTTTGTATTTTTCTACCGCATGGGGTATAATATGAACACTTAGTGAGCGCTAAAGCGCGAACTTAGTGATTATGGTATAATAACGGCAGCGGCGTCGACGGATACGTCTCGTTTGCGCCGCTCTCAACCGTCGTCCAGGGAGGGACGACGGGCAAAAGGAGGTGGAAAAAGAGAATTTATGGCATGGATCTACGCAGTAAGAAAAGGCCATGCGCCCGGATTGTACTACGATGTGGAATCGTATCAAAAGCAGGTGGACGGATTTCCGGGCGCGGAGGGCCGTCGGTTTCAGGATGAGGCGGCGGCAAAACGCTACTTGGCGGGAGAAGAGACCAGCAAACAGGGCATTTACGCCGTGCGGCGCGGGCGTAAACCGGGAATTTATCACAGCGCCGCCGAGTGCGAAGCGCAGGTAACCGGTTTTACCGGCGCGCAGAGCCAGCGGTTTTCGACGCTGGAAGAGGCGAAAGCGTACCTCGCGCACGCGCCGCTGCCGCCGCGGGCGGCACGGCCGGCGCGTGCCGTGGGGCGGCCGGGAAACCGTTTGGTGAAGCGTCACCAAGTTGCCCGCGCGCCGCATAATATCCGAGGGCGGCAGGAAAAGCCGCACCCCGGCGCGCATTCCGCCCTCATCCCCAACGGAGCGGTGAAATCATCCTTACAGCCCATCATGGTGTATACGGACGGGGGCTGCCTCGTTCATGAAGATGGTGCGGGAGGCTACGCAGCGGTCATCTGCTTGCCTAACGGCAACTGCAAGGAGATTTCCGGCGGCGTCGATATGACCCGCAGCGACCGCATGGAGCTTTTAGCGGCCGTCGCGGCACTTCGTACGCTGGAAACGTATGCGGCCCACGGTGAACGGGTGCAGGTTTATACGGACAGCCAATACCTCTATCAGGGCGTCACCAAGAAGATTTGGACGACGTGGACACCGGAAGAGGCTGCCAAAGTTCTTAATAACGATCTTTGGCAGGAGCTGGCCACCTTGACGGAGCATTACCATATTATGTGGTTTTGGGTCAAGGGGCATAACGGCAATCCCATGAACGAACGGTGCGACTGGCTGGCCACGGCAGCGGCGAAGCGGACCGTCGCCGAAAAACAATGGGTGCCGGATTACGCCGCCCAGTTGGAAACGGCGAAAAATCGCATTCGGGAACTGGAACGGGACAAGAAAAAGCTGTCCTCCGATACGGACCGTTTCCGCCTGTTGGCGGAAGATCGCCTGTCAGTGGCGGATCGCGACCTGTTTCAGGCCATCTACAACGAAAGCCTCACCGGTTATCTTCGCTGGAAAATCCGCCGCTGGTTCGCCAAGCGGCGTGGCTAAGCGCCAGGAAAGGGCCGATACGTTCATGCTTATCGGCCCTTTCCGCTGTCTGAGGCTTGATTTCCGCGGCGGTGTTTCCTTTTTCGCGGCCGCGGGGAAAAAGGGCGGCAGAGGTGGCAAACTGTGTGACAAACTCACTGACACCGTAAGAAAATAGTGATAAACTGCAAAATAAAGAAAGGAGTGATCCATGATGGAACCTGTTACGTTAACGCAAGAGAATTTCCAAACCGAGGTATTGGATGCCAAAGGCACCGTCCTCGTCGATTTTTGGGCCGCTTGGTGCGGCCCCTGCCGTATGCTTTCCCCGGTGGTGGATGAAGTGGCGGCGGAGCTGTCGGGGGTCAAGGTCGGTAAGGTCAATATCGACGAACAGCCGGATTTGGCCGCCCAATTTGATGTCATGAGCATTCCCACCCTGGTGGTATTTAAGGACGGAAAAGCGGTGAATCAGTCCGTAGGGGTTATCCCGAAGGAAGCCATTCTGAAAATGGTGAAATGATCGCTCCCCCGGAACGCCCCTTCGACGACAGATTCTCTGTTGCCGAAGGGGTTTTTATTGTCGATGGGCAGTGCTTTCAGAAAAAAGCGTCGGGGCAGAGAAAAAAAGTTATACACAAAGAATATGTGTTTTGTGGATGATTTTGTGGATAACCAGAAAAACTTCTTTAAGATTTTTTATTTTGGGCTCGATATAACAGATACAAGGGATTGTAGGAAAGGAGGGGATAAAATGGACGGACTCAAGGGAATTCATACCGGTGCGGCCCTCTGGGCGAATGCCGAGGGGGAAAGAAAGACGGAGAAGTTAGCGGAATACAAAGCGCTAAGCGAACGTATCGACCGCCTGTCGTCCGGAGGCGGCCCAGAGCGCGGGGCGAAAGATGGCGGTGAGGATACGGTGACGGTGCAGCGTACGATGCCTGATGGCTCTATTCTCATCGTCGTCATGCAGGGGGACAAGGTGATATCGGAAACGAAAACGCCGGCGCCGCAAAAACAGCCGGCGCCCAGCCAGCCTTTTGATCCCCGGGAACAAGCCGGTGCGCCGTCATCGCTCTATGATCGCTTTAACGATACTTCCACCAGCCGCGTGGCGGGGACGTTGTTCAATGATCTGACGTGATGCACGACGGGGCGAAGTTTCCTCGGTGACAAGCAAAGCAACAAAAAAGATCCCCATGACCGAATGAATGATCGGCCATGGGGATTTTTTTATTGGTGAAATTGTCAGACCCTTGTTTTTCTCGACGCATTACATGTAGACGATGGGCTTGATGAGGTCGCGGGGCTTATCCTTCATGAGGAGCAGGGCGTCCTCTAAGTGTTCGAACCCATGGAATTTATGGGTCAGCATCTTGCCCGGATCGATGCGGCCGCACTGGATGAGAGCCGCTAATTTTTCCGAGCGCAGACGGCCGCCGGGCATGAGGCCGCAGCGAATCTGTTTGTGGGACATGCCCGCGCCCCATTCGACGCGAGGGATTTTGACATATTCCCCGGTGCCGAGATAATTCACGTTGCCGATGACGCCGCCCGGTTTCAGCATGCGGATGGCCTGGGCAAAGGTGTCCACATCGCCTCCGGCGATGATTACCCGATCCACACCCTTGCCTCGGGTCTTGTCCAGGATCTGCTGGTCGATGGCGCCGTCGCGATAGTTGATGATCTCTGTGGCGCCGTATTCTTTGGCCAGATCGGTGCAGACTTTGCGGGAGCCGACAGCGAAGAGATTGGCTGCACCCCGCAGCGTTGCAGCAGCCACTGCCATCAGCCCTACCGGGCCGACGCCCACTACGCACACGTCGTCACCGTACTGCACGTCGGCCAGCTCCGCTCCGTGAAAGCCCGTGGGCATCATATCGCTGAGCATGACCGCCGCGCCGGGATCGACGCCTTCGGGGAGCAGCGCCAAATTGCCGTCGGCGTCATTGACGTGGAAATACTCGGCGAATACCCCGTCTTTGAAGTTGGAAAATTTCCAACCGGCCAGCATCCCGCCCGAGTGCATGGGGAAGCCGCGCTGGGCTTCCAGAGAATTCCAGTCCGGGGTGATGGCGGACACGATGACCTTGTCGCCGGGTTTAAAATCTTTGACCAAAGCCCCCACTTCATCCACGATGCCCACGGCTTCGTGGCCTAAGATCATATCCTTACGGTCTCCGATGGCGCCTTCCCAGACGGTATGGACGTCTGACGTGCAGGGACTCAGAGCTATCGGCCGAACGATGGCGTCCATCGGGCCGCAGGCGGGACGTTCTTTTTCAATCCAGCCCACCTTGTCAATGCTTAACATGGCAAAACCTTTCATATGTACCCTCCTTTTTGCGGCGGCAATTTCGATTGCCGCCTGTCTCATAGAAGCCGCGGTCCCGAATTTTGGCTCTTTTCGGGGCCGTTGATCGCGCCGCTGGGAAATCTTCCCCCGGCACGGCCAAATCTGACAAAATTACTCTGATTTAATTGTAGCATAGAACAAAATTTTTCGCAATTATCCTGTTTCGTATTTATTTGTGTAATGATATGTATACAAAATCCAACTCATTGTATTTTAATATTACTCCATGAAGCGCCGCCGGCTGACAGGATGAGATGGTTTTGGGTATCCACTTAACGAAGGCAAGCATACGCGCTGCCGGCGCCAAGTGGTTATGGTACTATATGAACACTTAGCGAGCGTCAAAGCGCGAGCATAGTGAGAATATGTGCCTAACCACTTGGCAAAGATGAGCGAAGCGAAGTCTGCGTTTAGTGGTTATGGTATAATGAAGCTAACTCGTCAACAGGAGAGCGTGATAAACTGTTTTTTGTGCCGGTATTGGCTAAGTGCTATGTAAAGAAAGGAGCGGAGGAAGATGCACGCAGTGGAAAAACTGCTGGCGGAAAAAGCCGGGCGAAAGGAGGTCCGGCCGGGGGAGATCGTCAACTGCGACGTGGATTTAGCGGGGATCAACGATCTCTATTTGCAGACGGTACGGTCATTTTTTGAGATGGGCGGGGAGCGGGTCTTTGATCCCGATAAGATCGTGATGTTTTTTGATCATTACGCGCCCTGCGCCACCATCACCCAGGCGGAAAATCACAAGCAGTTCCGGGAATTCTGCTTTTCTCAGGGGATCGAGAAGCTGATGGACATTGATCAGGGCGTATGTCATCAGGTGTTGGCGGATAAGGGCTGGGTGCATCCCGGGGAGATCGTGGTGGTGACGGACTCCCATACGACGACCCACGGGGCTTTCGGCGCTTTTGGCACCGGGGTGGGGGCCACGGATTTGGCGACCATCATGATCACGGGAAAGCTGTGGTTCATGGCGCCGGAGATCTTTCGCATCCATTTGGTGGGAAAACGCGCCCCCGGGGTCTACGCCAAGGACATCATCCTCCATATCATCGGCGATTTAGGTGCGGATTACGGCGTCTACAAAGCGGTGGAGTTTACCGGCCCGGCGGTGGCGGATTTGAGCGTCTCGGAGCGCATGTGCCTGTGCAATATGACCACGGAAATGGGCTGCAAGACGAGCTATATCCAGCCGGATGCGGTGACCATGGCATTTTTGCAAAAGCATGTGACCCGGCCCTACAAGATTTACGATACGGACGAGGGATACCCCTACGCGGCGGAACTTACCTATGACGTGAGCGAGATTCCCCCGCAGGTGGCGGCGCCCTCCAGCGTAGACAATGTGTTCCCGCTGGAACAATATGCCGGCACTTCCATCGACGAAGCGTACCTTGGTTCATGTACCGGCGGGCGGCTGGAGGATTTAGCCGTCGCGGCTCAGATTCTGCGGGGAAAGCATCTGCCGAAAACGACCCGGATGATCGTCGTTCCGGCGTCGAAACAGGTGATGGAAGACGCCATGGCGCAGGGCTATATCCAAGAGCTGATGACGGCGGGCTGTACGGTGACGGCCCCGGGCTGCGCGGCCTGTCTCGGCGTTCATCAGGGGATGCTGGCGGGGGGCGAGGTTTGCATCAGCTCCACGAACCGCAATTTCCCCGGGCGCATGGGACATGTGGACGGCCGGATTTTTTTAGCGTCTCCGGCGGCGGTGGCAGCGTCGGCGGTGGCGGGTCGGATCGCCGATCCCACGGCATATTTATGAGGGACGAACGGGAGGGATGACCATGGCTGTCAGAGGCAAAGCCTTCGTGTTTGGCAAAAATATTGATACCGATCAGATATATCCGGGGCGGTTCGTGGAATACACCGATGTGGAAGAGGTGAAAAAATACGCGATGTACGGCGCGGACGAGGATTTCGTCAAAAAGTTTCAGCCCGGGGACATCATCGTAGCGGGGACGAATTTCGGCTGCGGTTCCTCCCGGGAACACGCTGCCATCACCCTGAAAGCGGTGGGGGTGGGGGCGATTTTAGCCGAATCCTTTGGTCGGATTTTCTTTCGCAACGCCATCAATTTAGGCGTACCGGCCATCAGCTGCCGGGATATTACCCGCATCGTCAAAGAAGGGGATGAGGTGGAGGTAGATATCGAGAGCGGTGCGATTAAAGATTGGACGACGGGAGAGACGGCGCAGACGGTACCCATGTCGCCTTACGTCATGAACATTCTCCAAAGCGGCGGCATCAAGCCGATGATCAAAGCGATGCAGGAGAAGAAAAAGCGCGGCGGTTAAGCGGCGTCAAGGCGATAAAAATACGGCGTCTTTTGCGGCGCCGTATTTTTATATGATGCGGGCTGTCTGCCTCATGAGAGGCGGTGGCTTCGGGTAAAAAACTGTGGTATTATATGAACACTTAGTAAACGCGGCCGAAGGAAAGTGCGAAATTGGTGAGAATATATGCCTGACCGCTTGACAACGGCCAGGGCCGCGCCGTTTGTATTTAGAAGTCAGGTAAAATAGCAGCGTGGCAGGGGAGAGGCAGAAGCGATGGGGGTATTTCCTTATCCGGTGCAGTATTTTAGCTGCAAGGATTTTGATAAGACGCCGGAAGATCTGCAAAAGATGTTGGAATATTTAGCGCGCGTCGGGGCGGGCGCGGCGGGGCCGGTGGCGGGAGAAACCGGCCTTCCTGGGCTGAAGCTGGATTTTAACGACGGGGTGCGCCTTGAGGTTCCGCCGGGGCCGTGGCATGTTCGCATCGGGGATCATGCTTCGGGATTGATCTTTTACGATCAGGACGTCGCGGCGACGGTGGTGATCTCCATGGAGAAGTATTATATTCCTTGGGAGATCGAGGTCAGTTACGAGGGCCAGCCGGTCTTTGCCCACGTTTTTGACCTGCGGGGGCAAAAGGTACGGCTCATCGTGAGCAGCGATCTCCTGGGGGATATGCAGTCCTTTTTGCCTTATATTCCCTATGTCCGGGATTATTACGGGGCGGAGGTGTATTATTGGCTGAGCCCTGTCATGCACCAGGTCTGTCGGCGGCTCTACCCGGAGATTCCCCTTCAGGAAAAGCGGGACGAGGACACCTACGCCACCTTTTACCTCAATGCCAGCCTCGATTTCCCCGGCGCCGCACCCTTTGACGGACGGCAGATCCCCATGACCCAAACGGGGCAGATGATTTTAGGCCTGCCGGAGGAGGCGCCGCCGGCGCCGTGGCCAAAAGGAGAGCGTCGGATCAAAGAGCCCTATGTGTGTCTTGGCGTTCAGTCCTCCAGTGTGACGAAGGGGTGGCTCTATCCTGGAGGCTGGGATGAGGTGGCGGCCTATCTGAAGTCGCTGGGCTATCGCGTGCTGTGTATCGATCGGGAGCGGACGGTGGAGGGACATGGCTACCGGGTGGCCATGCCGGCGGCGGCGGAGGATTTTACAGGGGATCGTCCTCTCATCGAGCGGGCGGACATGCTTTCCCATGCGGAATTTTTTATCGGCCTGCCTAGCGGCCTCTCGTGGCTGGCGCGGACAGCAGGCTGTCCGGTGGTGATGATCGGCGGGTTTTCCCTCTACTGGTGTGAATTTTCCACGCCTTACCGGGTGTATAACCCCTTGGTATGCGGCGGCTGCTATAACGATGTACGGCTCTCCTGGAAGGAAACGATCTGTCCTCGGCAGATAGGAGTGCCAGAGCGGCAGTTTGAATGTTCGACAAAGATTACGCCCCGGATGGTGACGGCGGCCATCGACCGCCTGCGTCGGGATCGGGGGGCGAAAGGGTAGTCAGGCGTCCTGCGGCGCATTTTGGGCGCAGGAAATTTCGGCGAGACGCCGCATCGACGGCGCTTACACGAAGGAGGAAACGATATGACACCGTGGGAAAAGTATCGACAAGTGGCGCGAGAAGCCGTCGGTACCGGGTGGGCGCTCTTGGCGCTCATTTTGTTTTGGTGCGCGGCGGGGTTTGGACTTGCTCATGTGCCGGTGACCTTTGCCCATGTGCCTCTCTGGGTCTGGGCGGCCATCGGTGGGACGTGGTTTCTGGCGGTTTTCTTGGTGAAGTTTTTGACGGCGAAGATCTTTCGGGACATGGCGCTGGACGAGGAGGCTGACCATGACGGGCGGTAATCTTTGGACGCTGACGCCGCTCCTCTTCTTCATGGCCCTCATGCTGCTCGTGGGCTTTTGGGTGCGCTATCAGCAGCGGTCTGGGCTGGCGCAGAATTTCGTGGCGCAGTATTTTATCGGCAATCGGGAATTGGGCGGCTTCGTTCTGGCCATGACCACGGTGGCGACGTACAGCTCGGTGAGTTCCTTCGTGGGCGGTCCGGGCATGGCTTGGAAGGTGGGCTTTGGCTGGCTCTACATGGCCATCGTGCAGGTGACGGCCATCTTTTTGGTCTTAGGCATTTTCGGCAAACGGGTGGCGATCCTTTCCCGGCGCTTCAAAGCGGTGACGGTGGTGGACATCCTCCGGGAGCGCTTTCAGTCGGATGCTTTGGCGGGGACGGCGGCGTTTATCATCGTGCTGTTTTTCTGCGGCACCATGACGGCGCAATTCGTGGGGGGCGCGAAGCTCTTTGAGACAGTGACGGGATACAGCTACAGGGCGGGGTTGACGCTTTTTGCGCTGGTGGTGGTGGCCTATACCGCCGTAGGCGGCTTTCGGGCGGTGGCACTGACGGATACAGCCTGCGCGGTGATGATGATGGCGGGCATCGTTCTTCTCCTGTACCACATTTTAGAAGCGGGGGGCGGCTACGACGCCATCATGACACATATCGAGACAAATCATCCGGCGATGCTTGAGCCGCTTTCGGCGGGGGATATGCCCCTGGGGCTTTATTTTACCCAGTGGCTTTTGGTAGGGATCTGCACCATCGCTCTCCCCCAGTCGGTGGTGCGGGGCATCAGCTATCGGGATACGAAGAGTCTGCATCGCGCCATGATGATCGGCACAGTGGTCATCGGTTTTATGACGGTGGGGGTTAATCTCACAGGGATCTTGGCCCGGGGCGTTTTGACGGAAGACTTAGCCGTCTATGGCGGCGTTGACTACATCATCCCCCGCACCATCACGGCCACGATGCCGCCCCTCTTGGCAGGCGTTGCCATCGTGGGGCCTTTGGCCGCCTCCATTTCCACTATCTCCAGCCTTCTTTTGGTGGCGTCCTCAGCCATCGTCAAGGACGTCTACCTGCACCACAAGACGAAGAAGGGGGAAAGAGTGACGGATGGGCGACTGCGCCTTTTGAGCATGGCAACGACGACGATCATCGGCGGCGTGGTGTTCACCATCGCCCTGGCGCCCCCCAGCGTGATATGGATCATCAACATGTTCGCCTTCGGCGGGCTGGAAACGGCGTTTTTCTGGACGCTGCTCTTCGGCCTGTTCTGGCGGCGGGCCAATACGCTGGGAGCGCTTCTCTCCACGGTGGGCGGCACGGCGGCCTACTGCCTGACCCAAGGGCTGGGCTTTAAGATCATGGGACTTCATCAGATTACCATCGGAATCACCGCATCCCTGCTCTTTTTCCTCTTGGGGGCGTATGTAGGGCGGCCGACGGAGGCGAAGGTGCTGGCGGTATTTTTCCCTACGAAGGAACGGTAGGAAACGTGTTCCCTCGTTGAAGGCGCGCGGGGTTCGAAAGTTTGATACAATATTGAGAAAACAGAGGCGAGGCGGGATGGCCAGGAGAGGCGTTTGGGCGGAAATTTCTTTAGGGGCGCTGCGGAGCAATCTGCGGGCGATACAGACAAAGATCGCCGGGGGAGCGAAATTCTGCGCCGTAGTGAAGGCGAATGGCTACGGCCACGGCGCAATCGCCGTGGCCCAGGAGGCGGTGCGGGCAGGGGCAGACTATTTGGCGGTGGCGGTCTTGGATGAAGCCATGGAACTTCGGCGGGCGGGGTTTACCACGCCGATCCTGCTTCTCGGCCCTACCACGGCGGAAGAGGCGGATACCGCCGTCCGCTATGATGTGACCCAGGCGGTGGCGACGGTCAAGGCGGCGGAGACATTGAACGCGGCGGCGCTTCGCCAGCATAAGACGGCGAAGGTTCATTTGGCCGTCGATACGGGAATGGGTCGCATCGGCGTCTATCCCGAAGCGGCCGGGGAGGCCGCCGCTGCGATGGCAGCGCTTCCCGCCGTGAAATTGGAAGGGCTGTTTTCCCACTTCGCCTTAGCTGACGCGCGGGATAAAAGCTACGCCAAGGAACAGTTCCACCGCTTTCAGCGCGCCATAGCAGAAGTTGAGGGGCGGGGGATTACGATTCCGATCCGCCACATCGCGAACTCAGCGGCGATTTTGGAAATGCCGGAAACCCATTTAGATATGGTGCGGGCGGGGATCATTCTCTACGGGCTCTGGCCGTCGGAGGAAGTGCGGCGCAGCATCGACCTCTGCCCTCTGATGACGGTCAAGGCGAAGATCACCTATGTGAAGGATTTTCCCCAAGGAGAGACCATCAGCTACGGCCGAATTTTCACCGCTCCTCGGGACATGCGCGTCGCTACGCTTCCCCTCGGCTACGCTGACGGCTATACCCGTCTCTACACGGGCAAGGCCTCTGTGGAAGTGAAGGGGCGCCGGGCGCCGGTGGTGGGGCGCATCTGCATGGATCAGTGCATGATCGACGTCACCGACATCCCCGAGGTCGCCGTGGGCGATACCGTCACGATCTTTGGCTCGCCGACGCTCCCCATCGACGAAGCCGCCGCTTGGCTCGGCACTATCCACTACGAAGTCGTCTCCATGATGGCTCCGCGCATCCCCCGGGTGTACGTGGAATAGGAGATATCGGGGAAAGGTAAAAGCGGAAAAGAGAGAGGCGCATGTCCATGCGGCACGCGCCTCTCTCTTTTGGTAAGCATAAAAACAGTATGGTTGATGTGGGGGATAGGGGACGCAGGATAAGCGTATCGCTTTTACACCAGTCCGACCTTGGCAAAAAAGGTGCGGTAATATTCCGCCTTCTTTACTAATTTCATGGGATAGGCCCGAGAGGTCGAGGGCAGGCGCGTCACCGACAATTTTCGGCCGTCGTACTCTGTCTCCGTCGTCTCACCTAAATGGAAATCCTTGTATTTTAGCCCTAAAATGCTAAAGAGGATCTCCGTCGCTTTGCCGCCTGTGGTGCAGATATGACGGCACTTGGGGATTTTCTTCAGCACCGCCGCCAAATCCACCTTCTCCACTACGTCCAGAAATTCATCCGAAGCGTTATCATGCTCCCGTAACGCTCGCCGGACCGTCGGGCACGAAGCGATCCCCTTCGCCGTCAAAAACGCTTTGATTTTATCCGCGTCAAAAGCCTTCTCGTTCTCTTTCTGGAAGTGCTGGGCATCGTCAAAAAATACCAGTCCATATACTCGCCACATATCGTTCTGGAAATTCGGATAATGAAATTGCATTGACCTCTTTTCCACCTTCGGCGGAAACGTCCCCATCATCATCACCGTCGCCGCCTTAGGCAAAAACGGCGGAAACGGCCGAACCTCAATCTTTTGCATGTGTATCATCCTTTCTTGTGTTTGTGGGAAATTGCAGGTTTGTGCGTTTGTATGCTATCTTAGGGGTCAGTAGGGGGTGTATTGTCACACCATAATGAATGTTATACGTTACGGCGATGGGGCATTGTTTTCCAAAAATTTACGCAGACTTCTTCATCAGGTCAGTGCACAGCAAGCCTGTTTTCCATTCTGCGGGGGATGGTATCCCAGCCGTAAGAGAGCGCGGCCAGCCCATTGGCAATGGCGGCTGTAGTGTCGTTATTGGTCAATCCTTATGGCAATCGCTTAACGAAATCGGCTACAACGCCGTTGAACTTTTCATGCTCCACATAGAACAGCATGTGCCCGCCGATTTGGAAGGGAACAAATTCCCCTTGGGGAATCTGCTTTGCGATCCACCTTCCGGCTTCGATGCCTTTAGGGAAGGTTCCGCTATTGCCGCTCACGACCAAGGTGGGGATGGTGATGGTCGGCAGCACATCGGTATAATCGCTGTACACATAATCGCTGTAAAGGGCGATGCCGATATGGGTCGGGACGATCAAGGATTCCTCAATCATCCACTCCGTCCCGGCCGGCATTTTCCCATCACCGAAAATATTCGCCAGAAACGCGCGGGTAAATGTTTCTCTGTTCGATGTATAGTTTTTAACGAACGCATTAAAACCGACAGCGTCATGATCCCGCATACTGTGGCAGTTCCATTCGGCGCTGCTGAAAGGATAGGGGGTCATGTCGATGAGCCCCAGCCCTGAAAGATGCCCTTCTTCGGCGCCGAACTGCTTCCAATAGGACAGCATGAGGGGGCCGCCCATTGACCAGCCCATCAGCATGACATTTTCGAGATCCAAGGCGTCAATGACTTCGTGAATGTCCATCGCCAACCGGTCAAGGGTATAGCCATGCAGCCCCTTGGAGGAAAGGCCATGCCCGCGAAGGTCGATGGTGACGATGCGAAAATCCTTCTTCAAAACGGCCACGTTGTTCACATAAAATTTACTGCTGACGCCCCAGCCATGCACGAGCAGAATCGTTTTCCCATCGCCCTCCATTTGATAGTGAATGTACGCGCCATCGCTTGTCTTTACAAACCCCGTTGCCATAAAAGATCCCTTCCTTTCATAAAAAGATTCGACCCTTCCGACAAAAATATATTTCGCGCTTGTATTTGTATTACATTTCGATAGTGACTTATTGTATGTAGATTTTTTGTAGTCAGCCCCATTATGATACGAAATGAGGAGGATTGCAAGTATGGATATTGTTAAAGTTTTTGGCGGCAATCTAAAGAAGTACCGAACAGCGATGGGGCTTTCTCAAGAGGCTTTCGCAGAAAAATGTGGATTGCACCGAACCTATATCAGTGCCGTTGAGTGCTATCGGCGCAGCATTGCGCTTGAGAACATACAACGTATGGCGAATGCTCTTGAAATAGAGCCCTATAAACTTTTTTTGGAGGATCAGAAATGATTTACACCCTTAAAAATGAATGTATTGCTGCCTGTAATGAAAGCGGCGGATATGCATTCCCTAAGTATACATCACAGCTCATGAATTGGGCCAATCAGAACGCACAAGGAACGAGACCGAAAGTTGTCGGACAAATGTCAGAATTGTTTCCGGCGTTCATGGCTTCCGGCGAAGCGATTACCGTGGAAAACTGGCAAAAATGGTATACAGAGAAGTATCCCGATGCGTTTTCTCAAGCGACTGACAAGATTTTTGCCCAAGTAGAGAACCTCCGAAAGGCCATCCTGCTGATCGACAGAAAAATGGTCAGGCATTTTGTTGAGGATCTTGTCATCCATAAGACGTTTAACGGCATGTACGTTCAGAAAGCCATTTTGGCCTCTCTCGCCGAAAAGAAAGGAACCTCGTTTAGGCTGGCCACGCCGGCGGAAGAAGCCATGGGAATTGATGGCTACGTTGGTGAGGTGCCGTACTCCGTAAAACCCGATACATACAAGACGATGGAGCGTCTCTCAGAAACGATCACCGTGAAGATGATCTATTATACTAAAAGCAAAACAGGCTTAAAGATTGAGGTAGAAGAGTGATTTGTGGGTAGTTCTCAGATGAGCTACCGTTTTTATACAGGGACGGAATTTAGAAATTTCGTTTTGCACGAGTAATTGAGTGACATATCTACATCTACCAAGCCTGTGCGAATCAAGTGATTGTTAATGAACGTCTTGTTGTCCAAATACACATAGCAGAGCAGATTGTTGTTCGTGTCGTACTTGACGGTGTCATGCCGCAAGAACACTCTGCGCTTTTGAAATTTTCCCTTTAAGAAATCAACGGCCTCTTGAGAATGACGCTTATTTTCTTTGATGCCCAACAGCTTAACCACAAGGCCGTTACTCAATTCAATTTTTTCCGGGGACAGGACTTGTTTTACCGAGAACAGCTCCTCTCTCCCGGCGAAGCTTCCGTCGATAGAGGAACCGAACTGGAGTTTTTTTACATCGATCTTTTTATCCATCCTATGAGGATCTTTGAAGATATAAGGAAGGCGGTCAAATGTTGCGGTATTTCCGATTTTGTCTTCGCTAAAAAATACTTGTGCTTCCTCTTCATGTAAAGACCTTTGTTCCTCGCAGAGTTTGTCTCGGATAATGGGAGCAAAGGTTTTGTTGATTTCATAGCCGATGGAGTTTCTCCTTAAATGCTTTGCCGCCAAGGACGTGGTGCCGCTTCCGACAAAGGGATCAAGAACTGTTTCGCCAATGAAGGAAAACATCTTGATCAATCGCTTAGGTAATTCCTCGGGGAACATGGCAATATGCTCGGACTGCTTTACACCGCTGAAATTCCAATGAGACGAAAAGTACTGTCCCCATTCTTCTCTCGTGAGCCTCGACTGTTCTTTTTGCTCCTTCGTTGGCTTCGGCGCCGCCCCCAATTTTTTAAAGAGAAGAATAAATTCATAATCCATCTTCAGAATGCCGTTTCGCGGATAGGGGAAACTGCCCATGATTGCACCGCCGCCGGAGGTGTGCATTGTCGTGGCTTTCTGCCAAATAATTGCCCCCATGTAGTCCATGCCAAGGGTTTCACAAAAGCGGATAATCTCGGTGCGGATAGGGATTACTTTATATCGGCCATAGTAGACGGAGCGGGCAAATTGGTCGCCAATGTTGATACACAGCTTGCACCCATCGGATAATACGCGATAGCATTCTTGCCATACTAAATTTAGGTTGTTGATGTAGTCCTCGTAGCTGTCATTAAAGCCGATTTGCTCTTTAGTTCCGTAATCTTTAAGCTGCCAGTACGGAGGAGAGGTGATGATGAGCTGGACAGACTGATCTTTTATTTCATTGAGTGATCGGCTATCGCCCACAATGATTCTATGTTCCGTCATGTTTGTTCCTCGCTTTCACGTATTCGGCTTTTGACAAGACAAAGGTATGTTTTAGCGACATCAAAAGCAGCATTCGCCTAATTTTAAAGGTTCTGCCGATCACTCAAACTCGCTCCTGTCAAGCCTATTCTAAACAGGTTTTCTTATGGATTTAGTACAGATTAATTTGGATTATTTTCAGGATTCAGGTAGTATGGGCTATCTGTTTCTTTGCCATAGCGTTGTCACGGAGAGATGGAGTTCAATGCCAAGATGTGTAGATAAGTTGTCTCTTATCGAATGCTTCTTTACCGCCCTCCATAATATCAACAATTTGTTTATGCGTAGAATCCAAGTCAATGTTACCTTGTGCAACATCAATTTTGGTTTCTTGGAACTCAACAACTAACACTCTTTCGGAATCGCCAAGCACAGGGATGTTTGCATTATGTGTAGCAAATATAAACTGCATATAGGGCTTTTTCTTGGCAATGGCGGTAATGACTTCGTCATAAATCACCTTGTTGTCAAGATCGTCTTCCGGTTGATCAATAAAGACGATGTCATTATCATCCTGTGTCAATATGAACAGAATGAGCGCGGAGGCTCGCTGTCCAATCGAATGTTGCCGCAACAGTTTTCCGTGATAATAAATGTCTACTTTGTTTTCGACTTGTCTGTATAGCAATTCTTGATATCCATTACGAAGCTTATCTTCCAATTTTGCATATTCGCCGGACGTAATGATGCGTTTCAGTTTTTTGCCATCGAAAATAATCCAATCTTCTATGATTGCCGTATAATCAATGAATTTCTCGCAAATAGCTTGGTATTTATTATCCGAGATTCCTGTTCCTTTGAAATCGCTTTTCATTTGAGATTTGAAACCTTCTCGATCTCCTTTGAACGTGATTTCAATTCGTAGTTCGGTTTGATTTTGATTAATGCGTTCAGTTTCATCCCTATAAGCAATATAGGTTGTCCACAGAGCATCATTACGCTCTCTTGTTCCCTTAATAAATGATGCTTCTATTTTTGATTTGGAGGAAGCCTCTTCGTTTAATTGCTTTAGGTTTTCTTTGGTTTTTTGCAACTCAGCGGCCATCTTGACAAAACTATCAACATCTAAAGTCGTGTCTTTGATCTCTCTTTTAATTTCAGCAAATTCATCTGCCAAACCATCAGTTCGCTTTTTCAAACGGGATATGATGTCTTTCATACCGCTACATTGTTTTTCAATTTCAGCAATACAGGAACCGATTTGTGTGAGCTGAATATCTATTAGCGACAAAACTTCGGAAACATCTTCAAATATGTCTTTATTAAAGTCACTGATATATCCATCCAAAGCACTTGATGCAATAGAATTCTTTGAAAACGTATTATGAATATCACACAAAATAGAGTCTATTTTACTTTTCACCGTGTCAAGCTTTGTGGTGTCGGTAGTGTATCCGCTTTGTTTTTTTAGTTTGTCTGATACACCTCTTTCTTCAAAAATCGAGAGTTTATGCTCAAGCTCTTTTTGATGTGTTGTAACTTCAGTCATTTGCTGTGGAATGTTACTCACGTCCAGTAAACGTTCTACTGTTCTGACCAATGTATTCACACAGCTATCCAAATTAGAGAGTTGACCAATTCTGCCACTAATCAATTTTTCCAACAAACCATTCTCGTGATCGGCACTACTGGATAGATCTTTTTGACCAAAATATTGTATCCCATCGAACAAGCTGATCGGATTTATATTTAAGTCATTGCCGTTCTCATCAAGAACATTTACCTGCTCTTCAAATATTCGGCTCACAGAATATCGTTTGCTGTGTTTATCTATTACATTCAACGTTGCTTTACCGCCAGAACCAAAGACATTTTTAACGAGAGATTCTTTGTAGTCTTTGTCCATTTGGGCTGTGAGACCCAAAACATATCGTACAGATTCTAAAATGGAAGATTTTCCGCTGCCTCTTATGCCAATAAGCGTATTTAGCTCACGAGAGAACATAATTGTTTGCCCGTCGAACTTTCCGCCTTGAAATGATATTGACTCTATAAATCCATGTTTGTTGTCGGGAACATTTTCGCTAACTCTGTCCCTGTGATCTTGTAAGGCAAATTTAATGGCGGCGTAAGAATATTCTCCAATTTTCAAATATGTGCATTTATCTCCCTTTCCTATATCCGTGATAGATTTAGGATCAGAACCCTCAACAAGAGCGGGCAAATAACCGCAACATCTCTCAAATTGATTAAGATTATCACGTGTCCTGGATTTTTGCAAACCAAGAACACGATTTCTAAAAGGAGCAAATCCTGCTAAAGATTCAAGCAATCCGCCCTTACATTCACTAAACAGACCGCTATTTTGATCTACATGAGCGAATATTATAAAATAATCTCGTCCGTAAGCGTCTAACTGCTCAAATACATTTTTAAGGTCATATACGCTTTTGGTATTGCGATTTTCTGGATTAGCGATAGTGGCGAATGCTGCTGTTAGAAACGTTTGAATATGATTATTTCCATCTTCAAGCCATTCATCCGGATTAAACACAATTAGCGTGTGTATACCATTTGCTCCTTCTTTTATGGTTAATTCCACTCCAGGAAGGATAAATATATCTTGCTTCTTTGCAGCCTTACGAATACCCTTATACTCTTCTATGTCAAATTTATTGTGGTTTGTAATTACGCCAACATTTATGTTCACATTTTTAAGTGCAGAAACATAATCACTCACAAATGAGTTTTGCTCACCAGAATAGGTAAATTCTTTATCTTTCAAAGTATGCAAATGAAAGTCTGCTCGAACATATTGCAAGCCTGTTTCAAACATATCCACACCCCAATTTTTCTACATCGCTATTGTTTTGATACTTACGCGACTACCAAGCATCCATCCTCAAATGCTGTTGGATAAGAACGTGCTATCATGTGATTTTTGAATACCACAATATATGCACATACGGTTCCTTCTTCAAAACGATCATGTAACAGAGTTTTTCCGTCTGCGCAGAAACTAATCTCGTCCGGTAATGAACGCAGATATGGCATCTCAAATGTCGTTGTATTTTTCTGCTGTGTGTTGAAGAACTCCAAGAGGAACCTATGCTGGATGCAGGGGAGGTACAGGAACATTGCAAGGCTTCTTGAAAGAGTTGCCTGTACTGTTGTCGCAAAAACTACGAAAATGTGCATCAAGGGAGTATTTTCTTTGGCATAAAGCCAATGTTTTCAAGCTCTGTAGAATATTTTGATGTGTGAAGTTTTAATTATAATCGCACGAACAAGCTGTATGACGTCTAAGTCCCAGCGGTTCCACTCTCCTCTACGAAAATTTCTCATTATTCACCCATCTTTCTGTTTTTGTATAGGGGTTATACAGAGGCTGTCATCGCCGCTTAAAAAACGAAATTTAGCTCGGATGTATTATAGGCGCTGAGATTTTTATGGGGGTAGTTAATTTTCCCACCTTGGTGAACATTTCGAGAAATTTCGTGAATATCTTAAGCCCCAACGATAATCACCATACCATTTTGGGGATTATTTCTTACGATATATGCCATGACCAAGAAACTGGAGAAAGCCTTTGTCTCGTAACAGTTGTAATTGCTGACGTATCTTGGGACGGATGCTATGATTTTGTGGATGTTTTGTAGAAAGAGCATTTTCAAAATTGTAAATTTCCTCAAGAGAAAACTCCTGGTTAGGAATATTATTTATGTAAGTTAATACGTCCAGTAGCCATCCCCGTGCGTTAATATCATTGATATTTAGCAACGTTGAACGTTGCACTTGTTCAATGACAGAGGCCTTTTTATTTGGGATACAATTTTTGATAATGCTGATGTGTCCTTGCATTGGAATTTTGCCCAAAAGGATGTTGCAACCGATCCAACCGGCTCTCCGCGCTGTAGATGATAAAGGCCGTCTCTTTTCTACAATTTCGGGAACAAAGAAGTGCTTTGGAATCATCCAAAGATTTTCTACATATAAGCCGTCTTTATTATAGGTTAAGATAAAAAAGTCCGGATTATGATTACTTGTAATTCTTTGGATAAAAGTATCATAGGCACCGGCCGTAATTTTGTGGCCGATGGAACTTTTTTTACTTTTTAATTCATATTCATTTTTACAAGCTGGGCAATAAAAATCTGCAACTGCACGATTGTTAGGGAAGTGCCGTATTTTGGAATTGCCACAATGAGGGCAATAAATGTTTTCTTGAACCCATGATTCGGTTAAAACTCTGATTATTTGTGATGGGTTATTATAATTGCCAGTCAAACTCGTATTAAAATAAATATCCACCAGGGTTCTCCTTTTCTTTGTGTTGGCATAACTTTTGTTATTACATTAACGTTATATGGTGTTCGGCTTCAACATCGATAATTCACTAAATATAGCGTTTAGATAGTTCTGTTAAATACGCTTTATTATCTACCTCTATGAACGGTATTTCTTTGGCTTCCAGTGGATATGATAATTCAAATCTTACTGTCGGATATGTGTACGCTATAGTAGAACTTACGAGATTCAATAGCAATCTGTTATCCAGGATTCTGTCGGCAATTTTGCCTTTGAAACATAATAATCCGGGCTATCGTCGCTTGGTAGCGTATGCCTTCTGACATTGTATTTGATTCAAAATAAAGGCAAAATATTTTTCGTAAATATTATCATATCACTTTACTTCTCCAAAAGCCTCTCATCGTTAACGGGAAGACAGGCTTTTACATCCATGTCTATTCGCCGAAATTTTGCATTGGCGTTTTTACGGTTTCGCATCAAAGCAGTGTCACATAAAGTGGCTATATCTTACATGCTCATTTATGCCGTTTTTGTAACTGTGGCTTATCCCTTTCCCGTCACTCAAACTCAATCGTCGCCGGGGGTTTGGTGGTGCAGTCGTAGAGGACGCGGTTTATGCCTTTGACTTCGTTGACGATGCGGTGGGCGACGGTCTGGAGGACGGGCCAGGGGAGGGGGGCGCTTTCGGCGGTCATGAAGTCGGTGGTAAGGACGGCCCGGAGGGCGATGGCGTAGTCGTAAGTGCGGCTGTCGCCCATGACGCCGACAGAGCGCAGGTTGGTGAGGGCGGCGAAGTATTGGCCCAAGTCTCTGGCAAGGCCGGCTTTGTCGATTTCTTCCCGGTAGATGGCGTCAGCGTCCTGGACGATTTTGACTTTTTCCGCCGTGACTTCGCCGATGATCCGGATGCCGAGGCCAGGGCCGGGGAAGGGCTGGCGGCGGACGAGGCGTTCGGGAATGCCAAGCTGGCGGCCGACTTCCCGGACTTCGTCTTTGAAGAGGAGACGCAGGGGTTCTACGATTTCCTTGAAGTCCACATGATCCGGCAGACCGCCGACGTTGTGATGGGATTTGATGACGGCGGATTTGCCGAGGCCGCTTTCGATGACGTCGGGGTAGATGGTGCCCTGGACGAGGAAATCGACCTGTCCGATTTTTTTCGCTTCCCCTTCAAAGACACGGATAAATTCTTCACCGATGATCTTGCGCTTAGCCTCGGGATCGGTGACACCTTTAAGCTTGGCGTAGAAGGTTTCGTGGGCGTCTACGCGGATGAAGTTGAGGTCGTAGGAGCCGCCTTTGCCAAACACCGCCGCCACTTCGTCCCCTTCATTTTTCCGCAGGAGGCCGTGATCGACGAAAACGCAGGTGAGCTGGCGACCGATGGCCTTGGAGAGGAGAACCGCCGCCACAGAAGAATCGACGCCGCCGGAGAGAGCGCAGAGGGCCCCCCCGGTACCGATCTTCGCCTTGAGGTCGGCGACGGTGCGGTCGATGAAGGTGTCCATTTTCCAGTCTCCGGTGCAGCCGCAGATGGTGCGGACAAAGTTTTGAAGCATAGTTTTTCCCTCGGCGGTGTGGAGCACTTCGGGGTGAAATTGGACGGCGTAGAGGGCCCGGGCGCTGTCTTCCATGGCCGCGACAGGGCAGACCGGCGTTGTTGCCGTTATCCGGAAGCCTTCCGGCACAGAAGCAATATAGTCGGTGTGGCTCATCCAAGCGATGGTTTTTTCCGCCACGCCAGAAAAAAGCCGTGAATCCGACGCGGTGACGGTGATTTTGGTTTTGCCGTATTCGCTGACGGGGGCGGCTGCCACCTGTCCCCCCAAGGCGTGGGCCATGAGCTGGCTGCCGTAGCAGATGCCTAAGACCGGCACGCCGAGAGAAAAAATTCCCTTGTCGTAGGGAAGAGCCGTCGCGCCGTAAACGCTGTTGGGTCCGCCGGTAAGGATGATGCCTTTGGGGTGTTTCTCCTTGATGGCCGCGATATCCAGCGCATAGGGATGCACTTCGCAGTATACGCTGCATTCCCGCACCCGGCGGGCGATGAGCTGATTATATTGGCCGCCGAAATCCAGCACTAAAATCATTTCATTCGTCAAAATCATGCGCCTCCTCCGCGTTCCAGTCGGGGTGCTCCGCTAAGAAAGCTTCCGCCGCCTGCTCGCAGGTCGTATAGGAAAAGCCGCGGCGATAAAGGAAGACCTTTATCTTTTCCCGCGGCGTCGCCGTTCGAAATTTTTGGGCAAGGCATTTTTGGGCCACGCCTTTTTCCCGCTCGGCCGTGTCCTCTGGCACGCAGGCGGTCACCAGCGCGGAAGGGAATCCCCGCTGGAGGAGCTTTTGGCAGATCTGCCGCAGACTCAGGGCGCTGTCTTCGTAAAAATACTGAAATTCCCGCTGACAGGCTGCCTCGTCGTCCAAATAGTGTTTTTCCGTGAGGCGCGTCAAGGCGGCCTCAATCTCCTCCGCCGGATAGCCGCGGCGCTGGAGCTTTTCCCGGAGTTTGGCGGTGCTGTGTTCCTGCCGGGCCAAAAGCTCCACGGCTTTGTGGAGGGCCGGCGGTTTAGGCTTTTTCATTCTTGGCAACAGCTGCTGCGGCCGCTTTTTCCGCTTTGGCGGTGGCTGCGGCTAATTTCGCGTCGGCTTTTTTCTCCGCTTCCGCCTGCTTCTCCTTGAGTTTGTCCATGACCTTGGTTACCAATTCTTCGTAGAAAGCGGGCTGCTGGCGCAACATGTCCTTCACCGTTTCCCGGCCCTGGCCGAGACGGCTGCCGTTGTAGGAATACCACGAACCGCTTTTATTCAGGATGTCTAAATCCGCGGCCATGTCGATGACGCAGCCTTCTCGGGATACGCCTTCGCCGTACATGATGTCAAACTCGCACATCTTGAAAGGGGGCGCCACTTTATTTTTCACGATCTTGACCTTCGTGTGGTTGCCGATGCTCTCCGTCCCCTGTTTGAGGGCTTCTCCTTTGCGGACGTCGATGCGGATGGTGGAGTAGAATTTGAGCGCCCGCCCGCCGGTGGTGACTTCCGGGCTGCCGTAGGTGACGCCGACTTTTTCCCGGATCTGGTTGATGAAGACGGTGACGGCTTTGGAACGGCTGATGAAGCCGGTGAGCTTGCGCATGGCCTGGCTCATAAGCCGCGCCTGCAAGCCCACATGAGAGGCCCCCATGTCACCTTCAATCTCCTCTTTGGGGACTAAGGCCGCCACGGAGTCCACGACGATGATGTCGATGGCGCCGCTTCGCACCAGTGCTTCGACGATCTCTAAGGCCTGCTCGCCGTTGTCCGGCTGAGAAATTAAAAGATTTTCCGTATCGACGCCTAATTTTTTCGCGTAGACCGGATCGAGGGCGTGCTCAGCGTCAATGAAGGCCGCCAGACCGCCGCGGCGCTGAGCCTCCGCGATCATGTGCAGCGTCACCGTCGTCTTGCCGGAGGATTCCGGCCCGTACACTTCAATGATGCGTCCCCGAGGAAGCCCGCCGACCCCCAGCGCCACGTCCAGCGGCAGGATGCCCGTGGGAATGACTTCCACGTTCATGTTAGCTGTGGCCTCGCCTAAGCGCATGATCGACCCTTTGCCAAAATCTTTTTCGATCTGTTTCAGTGCGTTTTCCAGTGCTTCCTTTTTATCCATGCGACACTCTCCTTCTCACGGAGTTTCCTCCCGTCAATATCCTTATTTTAGCGCATTTTCCCGTCATTGTATAGAGGCGCGGCGCATTGGTTTTTGACAGCGCACAGCAGGAAAGTCTTACCGTTTTCGCTGCAGGCGAAAGTTTGGACGCGGGAAACGGGAGAGGATTTTTGCTGGATTTTGGCAGTGCTCGTCACTTTTGTTACCGTTTAGGCGATAGGAGTTTGCTAAAATAAAGATGAGATCGCGGTTTTGCCGTGGGAAAACGATGGCAACGGACAGAGAGGATGGTCAGTCGTGAGCGAGATATTAAAGAACATCAAAAAGGCGGAAGTTTTGACGCTGAAAGATTTAGTGGCCTATACCGAGGGCCAGGTGGTGAGCAAGACGCTGATCCAGAATACAGGGTTGGGAATCACGCTGTTCGCCTTTGCCAAAGGCGAGGGGATCAGCACTCACGAATCTAAAGGCGACGCGTTCGTGACGGCGCTGGACGGGGTGGGGGAGATCACCATCGACGGGGAAAAATACGAACTTGCCGCGGGCGAATCCATCGTCATGCCCGCCAATCATCCCCACGCGGTTTACGGAAAGGAAAATTTTAAAATGCTGTTGGTGGTCGCTTTTCCCGAAGCGTAAAGGGAAAAGCGATTGGGAACAATCGAGCGGCAGCCCGGTTCGGCGGAAAGTTTTCGCCGGATCGGGCTGCCGCTTTTGTATGTGGCGTGATTGCAGCCGTCGCTGCTGCCCTGGGGATGCGTCCTGCGTTGCCGGGAAAGAAGCGGAGCAATCGGTTAAAAATATTTGAAACGGCTTTCCCCGGCGCGAGAGCCTCTGTCCTGCGGCGAATTTCTATGCTATAATAAAAATATTCTTAAAAGCGAATGGATATCGTCATGGAAAGCAGTTTGCCGATTTCTTTCAGTCTGGCGGGTTATGATATTCCGATAATGAGGAGAGGATGCGGGTCATGATTCAGATGAAGGATGTTTCCAAGGTATACGAAAACGGAGCGGTGGCCCTTGAGCATGTCAATGTTTCCATTGAGAAGGGCGATTTTGTATTCATTGTGGGGGCCAGCGGCGCGGGGAAATCGACATTCATCCGGCTGCTTTTTCGGGAAGTGCTGCCTTCGGGCGGGGCGCTGACGGTGAACGGACATGATGTCGTTCACATGGCACACCGTGAGGTGCCGTATCTGCGGCGGGGACTGGGGGTCATCTTCCAGGATTACCGGCTGCTTCCGGATAAGACGGTGTTTGAGAACGTGGCTTTTGCCATGCAGGTCATTGAAGAGCCCCGGCGGCGTATTCAGCACAGCGTGAATGCGGTGTTGGATATCGTAGGGCTGCGGGATAAATATAAATGCTTCCCGTCTCAGCTTTCAGGGGGCGAACAGCAGCGGGTGGCGGTGGCCCGCGCCATCGTAAACAATCCGGCCATCGTCGTCGCCGACGAACCGACGGGAAATCTTGACCCCGACACTTCCTGGGAGATCATGGATATCTTTAAGCGCATCAACGGCGGCGGAACCACCATCGTGATGGCGACCCATGACAAACAAATCGTGGACGCGATGAAGAAGCGGGTCATTGCCATTGAAGACGGGCATATTGTCCGCGACGAAGTGCAGGGGGTATACGGCTATGAAAATTAGGACGAGCGAATACGTCGTCCGCGAGGTCTTCTTTTCTCTGCGCCGCAACAGCTGGATGGCTTTCGCCTCCATCGGCACGGTAGCGGTGTCTCTCTTTATTTTCGGCATGTTTCTCATCATTGTGATGAATATGAATAAAATGGTGGATGCGCTGGAATCCCAGGTGGAGATCAGCGTCTATCTCAAGGATGAGACGACCCAGCAGCAACGGTCCCAGGTGGAGGCGAGAATTCGCGGGATGCAGGGCATCGAACGGGTGACGTTCGTGGATAAGGAAACGGCCATGACACGATTCAAGGAGCGGCTGGGGGATCAGCAGTTCCTTTTGGACGCGCTGGGGGAGGCAAATCCGCTGCCCGATTCCTTTGAGGTGGTGGTGCGGCAGCCGGATATGGTGAGGACGGCGGCCGCCGCCATCGCGGCGCTGGACGGCGTGGAGACAGCGAAGTACGGGCAGGACGTAGTGGAGCATCTCTTTGATATCACGCGCCTCGTCCGCCTCTTTGGGGTCGCTCTGATGGCGCTTTTAGCGGGGGCGACGCTGTTCATCATTTCCAACACCATCCGCCTGACGGTCATCGCCCGCCGCAAGGAGATCGCGATCATGAAGTACGTGGGGGCGACGGATTGGTTCATCCGCTGGCCGTTCCTTTTAGAGGGCATCGTCCTAGGCTTTTTCGGGAGCATTTTAGCTTTCGTGGCCTTGCGGCTGACTTACGGGATGATCACGGCGAAGGTCTATGATACGCTGGCGTTCTTCCCGCTGATTCCCCTCTATCCTTTCCTGTACTATGTGGGTTTGGTTCTGCTCCTTTGCGGTATGATCATCGGCGCTTTGGGGAGTACGATTTCCTTAAAGCGGCTCTTAAAGGCTTGAGGGGGCGTGCCGATGAAAAGTGTAAAGCGAAAAACTGCGGCGGTAATGCTCGCTCTGACGCTCCTTGTCCAGCCTTGGGCGGTGGCCCTGGCGGACGATGACGAAACGGAGGAATTGGAACAGAAGCTGGAAGATCTGCGCCAGCAGGCGGAGGCGCAGCAGGAGAAGACGGACCGCATCCAAGGGCGCATCGATACGGTATCGGAGCAGCTGCGCCAGCTCTCGGCGGAAGTGCAGGAAGCGGAGACCGCGTATCGGGCCGTGAAGAGAGATTTAGACGCGGTGGAAGCCAAGATCGACGAAAATCAGGCGCTTCTAACGAAAACGGAAAACGAATTAGCGGATAAAATGCGGATATTGCGTCGCCGCGTGCGGGATATCTATATGAACGGGCAGATCAGCTATTTGGACGCGCTCTTTGGGGCGCAGGATTTCAAAGATTTCCTGACGCGGATGGATCTTCTCTCCCGGGTGATCCGCAGCGATTTCCGGCTGGTGCAGAAAGTGCTGGCGGACAAACGGGTCGTGGAAGCGGCCCGGGCAGATTTGGAGAAGGAGCGCAAGGTGCAGGCGGCGCTGGCGAAGGAAGCCGATGACCGTCAGCAGGCGCTGCGTCTTCGCAAACAGGATAAGGATCGGCTGCTGGAGAAGATGGAGACGGATAGGGAACTCTCCCAGCAGGCCTACGAGGAGATCGTGGCGGCCTCCAAGGAGATCGAAAAGCTTATTCAGCAGAGCCGCTACCATTATCCGGGAGGGACCGGCGCAGGGGAAATGATCTGGCCTATCGTGGGGGAGATCACGTCCCCTTTCGGCTGGCGGGTACATCCCATTACCGGAGACGCGCGCTTTCACAGTGGGATAGACATCGGCGGCGATTACGGCGATCCGATCCACGCGGCGGCGGCGGGGCAGGTCATCTATGCCGGATGGATTTCCGGTTACGGGTACGCGGTGATCATTGATCACGGCGGCGGGATATCCACTTTGTACGGGCATAATGAAGCGCTGGCGGTCAGCGAGGGGCAGATGGTGGCGCAGGGGCAGGTCATCGCTTACTGCGGCTCCACGGGAAATTCCACGGGTCCCCATTGCCATTTTGAGGTGCGTGAGGGCGGCGAGCCGGTGAATCCTTTAGGGTATTTGTGATGTGAGACGGTTGTCTCGTAAAAGAGTGCAAGACGGGTGATAACATTTGGGGCAAAGAGGGAATTGGAAATATTTTTTTGGCGGCGTTTTGGCGGCGGGATTGGCTGTTGCCATCGGTTTCGCGGCGCTGATCTGGGCGCTGGACCTAAACCTGGGGAAAGCGGTGCAGATGGCGCGCTTCCTTGCCACTATGCGCTATGTGGAAACGCAGTATGTGGAAGAAGTGGATACCGCCAAGCTCATGGACGGGGCGATCACCGGCATGGTGAAATCCTTGGGTGATCCCTATTCGCTCTATCTGAGCCCCGAGATGTATCAGAAGCTGAAAAATCATGCCAACGCGCAATTCGGCGGCATTGGCGTGGTCATGGGATTTGAGGATGGAGTCAATATCCTGTCCGTCATGCCGGGGACGCCGGGGGAAGCGGCGGGATTAAAAGTGGGGGATAAGATTTTAGCTGTGGACGGAATTCCCACGGAAGAACTGGGACGAGAAGAAGTGGCCCTTCATATCCGGGGAGAAGTGGGCACGGCGGTGGCGCTGACCATTCGCCGGGCCGGCGAGGAGGCGAAGGGCTACGTCATCACCCGCGAGTACATTCACGTGCGCACGGCGGCTGGACAGATGCTCCCCCAGGATATCGGCTACATCCGTATCACCTCCTTTGCGGAGAATACGGCGGAGGAGTTTCGGGAGACGTATGAGACGCTGACGGCGAGCGGGATGAAGGGGATGGTTTTGGATCTTCGGGCCAATCCCGGGGGCTATATCACCTCCTGTGTGGATATTGCCAAATGGCTGGTTCCCAAGGGTGTTATCGTATCCGTCGTGCAGCGGGACGGCACGCGGCAAGAGTATGATTCGACCCTGACGGCGCCCTTCGGCCCCATCGTCGTTCTCATCGACAACAACAGCGCCAGCGCGTCGGAGATTTTAGCCGGGGCGTTGCAGGATACAGGGGCGGCTACCTTGGTGGGGGAGACTTCTTACGGGAAGGGCTCCGTGCAGATGGTCATGCCCATCCCGGGCGAGGGTGACGCGGTGAAGCTCACCGTAGCGAAATATTATACGCCGAAGGGCCGCAGCATTAACGGGACTGGGGTTGAGCCCGATGTTCCCGTTGCCCAGAAAGAAGGCGCGACGGAAGACGCGGCGCTGAAAAAAGCATTGGAAATTTTAGACGAGAAGCTGAAAGCAGCGTCGACGCCCGCCTCTTAATGGAAAATCGTCAAAGGAAGGACAGGCTTCTTTCCGTTTCGTAGAGCAACGGGAGCGGCTTGTTTGACTTTTGTGCGGGGCAATCTGGCGGATGAGGAGGGGCTAATCATATGGGGGACAGCGAGCGGGACGCGGCGGCACGGCAGCGGCGGATTGCGGCGGCACGGCGGGAACAGGGCAAGATCAACGGCCATCTTCGCTGGGCCTTCCTGGCGATGATGGCGGCGTTTCTCGTTCTCACTGTCCGCTATGGTTGGCTTCAGTTGGTACGGGGCGATGACCTGGCGGCCCGCGTTCATCATGAGTCCGGCGAGGCGGAGGTGGTGCAGTCGCCGCGCGGGGCGATCCTCGACCGAAACGGCAAGGAAATGGCCGTGAGCCTGATGATGAAATCCCTCTTCATTGATCCGAATAACGTGGACAACGCGGCGGACGTAGCGAAAAAACTTTCGCCGTTGGTGGGCCTTTCCGAGCAGGAGATTTTGCGGGATATCGCCCAGGGGGGCGGCTTCGTCTGGGTGAAGCATTTTCTGACGACGGATGAGACGGCGGCGGTGCGGCGCCTCATCCGCGAGGAAGGGTATAACTGTCTCGGGTTTCAGGATGAGCCGCGACGTTTTTATCCCAATGACGAGCTGGCAGCTCATATCCTGGGCTTCGTGGGGACGGACGACATCGGGCTGGACGGCATTGAGCAGGCGTACGACAAACTCATTAAGGGTGAGAAGGTCGAGACGTACGTTCAGTTGGACAACGCCAACAGCCGCCCCATCTTGGATTCCATCTTCGCCCGCCATCAGTACGAAGGGGATCAGTGTAAGACCATTGAGCTGACCATTGACGCCACTATGCAGTTCATGGTGGAAGAGGCGCTGAACGCGGCGGTAGCGGATACGAATCCGCAGGCGGTCACGGCTATCGTCATGGATCCCAAAACCGGCGAAGTGCTGGCCATGGCTTCCCGGCCTACCTATAATCCCAACCGTTTCGGCGATTACCCGGCGGAGGTGTGGAAAAACCGTGCTGTTTCTGCGATTTACGAGCCGGGCTCCACTTTTAAGTCTATCGTGGCGGCGGCGGCGCTTCAGGAGGAAGTGGTGGCGCCCAACGATTGGTTTCACGATCCGGGTTTTGTGGTGGTGTCCGAGCGGCGCATCCAGAATTGGAACGGGGAGAGCTTCGGGACGGTCACCTTCACCGACGTGGTGAAACATTCCCTCAATACAGGATTTGCTTTAGTGGGGCTTGATTTAGGGGCGGAACGGCTGACGGAGTATGCGAAGCGCTTTGGCTTTGGGGAGCCTACGGGGATTGAGCTGCCGGCGGAAGAAGGAGGGATCCTCTTTGATCCGGAGGACATGCGCGATTCGGATATCGCCACCATGTCCATCGGGCAGAGCATCGCGGTGACGCCCCTGCAGCTGGTGACGGCCATGTCGGCCATCGCCAACGACGGTATCTTGATGAAACCGCACATTGTGAAGTCGATTCGCAACGCGGACGGTTCCATTTACGAGGAAACGCGGCCGGAAGAGGTGCGCCGCGTCATCGAGTCGGTGACCGATAAGACCCTCACGGGGCTCTTGGAGCAGGTGGTGGCCGCGGGCGGCGGCGAGAAGGCGCAGGTGGCGGGCTATCGCATCGCGGGCAAGACGGGCACGGCGGAGAAGATTAACCCCAACGGGGGCGGCTACATGGCGGGCCGGTATATCGCCTCCTTCTGTGGGTTCGCGCCTGTCGAGGATCCCCGGCTGACCCTTTTGGTGGTCATCGACGATCCTTCGGGCATCTATTACGGGGGACAGATCGCTGCACCGGTGGCCAGCCGTATCTTTTCCCAACTGCTGCGTTATCTCCACATTGAGCCTTCCAGTGATCCCTTTGTCGGACAGAAACCGGACACGACGAAAACTGCACCCTCGGAGAGAACCGGTCATCGGGTGGCCGTTCCTTCGGTCATCGGGCTGGATGCGGCGGAAGCGACCCTGCGTCTCCAAGAGGCGGGGCTCAGGATCGAGTCGTCAGGGCGGGGCGTCGCCGTGGGGCAGAGCTGGGCGGAGAATACAGTGGTGCCCCGGGGAACCACCGTGGTGGTGCAGTTTGCGCCTCCGCCGCCCTGACGTCGTTTTCGGGAGAACGGCAGGATTTGATGCGGCCTGTGCCTATGGGGAGAGAGGGATAGGCGCGTTTGAAGGTGCGTGAAAGAAAAGAGGAATGGCATGGAGCGGGAAGCGGATGTAGTCATTGTCGGCGGCGGTATTGTGGGAACGGCAATCTTGTCGGCATTGGTCCGGTATGATCTCAGATGTCTCTTAGTGGAGCAGGAGCCGGATATTGCTGCCGGGACGACGAAGGCGAACAGCGCCGTCCTGCATGCCGGATTCGACGCCCCCACCGGGAGCCTCAAGGCGAAGATGAACGTCCGCGGAAATCGCCTGTACCATGAAATGCAAAGCGAGCTCCATTTGGATATTCAGTGGACGGGTTCCCTGGTGGCGGCTCGGACGCCGCCAGAGGAAGAATGTTTGGCGGTGCTGAAAGCGCGGGGGGAAGCGAATGGGGTGCCGGGGCTCGAGCTATGGGACGGCGTGAAGGTACGGCAACGAGAGCCGAATTTGAGCCGGGATATTCGCGCCGCTCTTTGGGCGCCTACCGCCGGGATTTGTTGGCCTTTTGGCATCGCTGCGGCCTTTGCGGAGAACGCGGTGCAAAATGGGGCTGAGATATGGCGTGACTGCCCGGTGACGGGCATCGTGACGGAAGATGGACGGGTGGCAGCTGTGGAAACGCCCCGCGCCATCGTCAAGACGCGGTTCGTGGTCAATGCGGCGGGCGTAAACGCCGATCGCGTAAGCGCCATGGCAGGGGACAGGAGCTTTTCTATCCGGCCCCGCCGGGGCGAATACCTTCTCTTTGATCGGGGTGCCCAAGCTCAAATGGTACGGGGCATCGTCTTTCCTGTGCCGACGGAGAGATCGAAGGGAATTCTCATCTGTGCCACAACCCATGGCAACGTTTTCATAGGGCCGAATGCGGAAGACACAGAGGACCGAGAGGATGTGGCTGTCACCGCCGCCGGGATGCAGGAGGTTTTAGCGGGAGCGAAGAAACTCCTGCCGAATATTCCCGGCGGGTTAGCGATTACGGAATTCGCCGGCCTGCGGGCGGTATCTTCCACCGGGGATTTCATTTTAGGGCCGTCTTCGAAAACAGACGGCCTCATTCAGGCGGCGGGGATTCAGTCCCCCGGGCTGACGGCGGCTCCGGCGATTGCCGAGGCCGTTATGGAATATATTGTCAGAGCAACGGGAGCTGCAAGGCGCTCGTCATATCGTCCGGGGCGTCCGAAGCAATCTGTTTTTCGAGATCTCGACCCGGCGGCGCAGGCGGCGCTCATCGCCCGGGACGAGCGCTACGGGCGCGTCATTTGCCGTTGTGAGACGATTACCGAGGGGGAGATCGTGGACGCCATCCGCCGTCCCTGCGGGGCGCGCACCGTGGATGGCGTAAAGCGGCGCACCCGGGCCGGAATGGGGCGATGTCAGGGCGGTTTTTGCGGCCCGCGGGTCATCGCCATCCTGGCGCGGGAATTGGGGATCTCCGTGCCGGAGGTCAGAAAAGACGGAACGAAATCATACCTGTATTACGATAAGGCGGGAGGGACGGAGGCGTGAACCGATCCGGGGAACCTTATGATATCATCATCGTGGGCGGCGGCCCCGGAGGGCTTTCCGCCGCCTACAGCGCGTGGCGAAATGGTGCGCAGCGCGTTCTCGTCTTGGAGCGGGACCGGGAAGTGGGGGGCATTTTGCAGCAGTGCATCCACAACGGATTCGGGCTGCACCATTTCCGAGAAGAATTGACCGGCCCCGGGTACGCTCAGCGCTGTTACGATTTGGTGAAGGATAGGCCCGAGATTCAGATTCAGACGGATACCATGGTATTGGAAGTACGGGCGGATAAGACGGTACTGGCCGTCAGCCCGGTATTTGGGCGTCAGGAGCTTTCCGCCAAAGCTGTCATCCTCGCCATGGGCTGCCGGGAGCGCACGCGAGGGGCCATTCGCATCCCCGGCACACGTCCGGCGGGAGTTTACACGGCGGGGGCGGCCCAGCGCATGGTCAATATGGAGGGGTATCTCCCGGGACATCGGATCGTCATTTTGGGCTCGGGGGACATCGGCCTCATCATGGCCCGGCGTATGGCCTTGGAAGGCTGCCAAGTGGAAGCGGTGCTGGAAATATGCCCCTATTCCAACGGCCTCACGCGCAATATTGTGCAATGTCTTAACGATTATGCCATTCCCCTCTATCTTTCCCATACCATCGTGGCCATTGAGGGGCGCGATCGGGTGACGGGGGTGCGGGTGGCGAAGGTGGATGATCGTATACAGCCGCTGCCTGAGACCGAGTTTACCATAGCCTGTGATACGGTGCTTCTCTCCGTAGGTCTCATCCCAGAAAACGAGCTTTCCCGCGCTCTCGGGGTTGAACTTCATCCCAAGACCGGCGGGCCAGTGGTGGATCAGTACCGGGAAACGAGCCGGCCCGGAGTCTTTGCCGCCGGGAACGTGGTCCATGTCCACGATTTAGTGGATTTCGTTTCGGAAGAGGCGGAGATTGCCGGAAAATACGCGGCGCTCACTGCTCAGGGGGAGAGGCACAAAGAACGGCGATTTGTTCGAGTGCTGCCCGGCTCCGGGATTAATACCTGCGTGCCCCAGCGGCTTTGCCTGATCGAAGAAGAGGCTCCAATACGCCTGCTTTTGCGAGCGGCCCGGCCGATGCGCCAAGCAACATTGACGGTGTCCGGTGTGGAGGGCGTTCTTTTCACGAAGCGGCTGGCGGTGGTCAAGCCCAGCGAGATGATCGCAGCGGATATGAACGGCGTGCGGCTTGGTGATTTGACCGAGGACGTTACGGTGTCCATAGAGGAGGGGACGCGGGGATGACGACGGAAGAAAAAGTGTTTCATTGTATCATGTGTCCGATGGGGTGTGAACTTCGCGCGACGGTAGAAGACGGCGTAGTGCGCAGCGTGACGGGGAATCAATGCCCCCGGGGCGCGAAATATGCCCGGGATGAGATTACCGCGCCCCGGCGTATGCTGACGACGACGGTGCGCATCGCGGGGGGAGTGCTGCCGCTTCTTCCCGTCGTCTCGGCCGCGCCGCTTCCTAAAGGCCGCATCTTAGACTGTGCCTGCGCTCTGCGCAACGTAACGGCGACGGCTCCGGTGCGGGCGGGAGATGTGGTGGCAGCCGATATTTTAGGGTTGGGCGTCGATATCGTAGCCAGCCGGGATATGGCATTGAGATAAGGGAGGAAGAAGATGACGACATTTCACGGGGGGCTTCCCGAACCGCCGCCGGAAAGAAAAACGAAAGCGAGGATGTTCAGCCGCAGTCAGATCGCCAGCATGCTGCTGTCGGGGGTGTTGTTTTGCTATGCCCTTCTCCGGGAGGATGTGGCACTGGCCTTTTTGACCGTGTCCTTTCTCCTCTTTATGCTGCATCCTTTAGCAGAAAAATTTTGGGGTGTGACCTGCGGCAACGTCATGAAAGGTATGGCCATGGGCCTAGGATTTGGCGCGTTGGTACTGGCATTCTTTTAACAAAATAGACACGGCAAGATCTAATGACCGGGAAGGGGAAAAAAGACCTTTCCGGTCTTCTTTTTTACCTGTGCTACGGCCTGTTTTCGGCAGGAAAAAAGGCGGTGGTTGTAGAAGTATAACTAAAAATAAAGTTTAAAGTTCACGGACGAATATCGTTTTGTGATGGACATTGACAAGTGAGGGGGCGAAGATGATGGGAATCGATTGTCTGGCCATGATATTGGCCGGGGGTCAGGGGAGCCGATTGGGCGTCTTGACGAAGAATGTGGCTAAACCGGCAGTGTCCTTTGGGGGAAAGTATCGGATTATCGATTTCCCTTTGAGCAACTGCGCCCATTCGGGCATTAAGCGCGTGGGGGTATTGACTCAGTATCGCCCCTTCGCGCTGCACAACTATGTGGGCAACGGCGAAGCGTGGGACTTGGACGGCCGCTACGGCGGGGTATTCATCCTGCCGCCCTACGCGCGGGCTAAGGGGGCGGACTGGTATCGGGGAACGGCGGACGCGATTTACCAGAACCTGAATTTCATCGAAATGTCGGATCCGGAGTACGTTTTGGTGTTGTCCGGTGATCACATCTACGCCATGGATTATTCGAAAATGTTGGAGGCACATCGGAAAAACAAGGCGGAGGCCACCATCGGCGTCATCGAAGTGCCGTGGAGTGAGGCGCCGCGCTTTGGGATCATGGAGACGGACGAGGCGGGCCGTATCCAGGAGTTCGTGGAAAAGCCGGCCGTGCCTAAGAGCAATCTGGCGTCCATGGGGATATATGTCTTTTCTACAGCGTTTTTGCGCCGGTACCTGGAGGCTGACGCGAAGAATTCCCGTTCCAGCCACGATTTCGGCAAGGATGTGATTCCCCGGATGCTGGCGGATCGGGCAAGGCTCTTTTCCTATCCCTTCGCAGGCTATTGGAAAGACGTGGGCACCATCGAGTCTCTGTGGCAGGCGAATATGGATTTTTTGGCCACACGGCCGCCCATCGACATCGGCGGCGAGTGGCGCATCCATTCCGCCAACGTGCCGGTGCCGCCGGAATTTTTGGGCGCGGAGGCCGCCGTGGAGCAGTCGTTGGTGAATGAAGGATCCGTGATTTTCGGGCGGGTGGAGCATTCTGTCATTTCTACCGGTGTGCGCATCGCTCGAGGGGCGCGGGTGACGAATTCGGTGGTCATGCCTTTCGCCCGCATCGGGGAAGACGCGGTGGTGGATCATGCCATCCTGGGGCCGGGTTCGGAGATTGCACCCTTGGCACGGGTACAGGGCCATGAAGAGGCCATCGCCGTCATCGCCGAGGAGGAAACTGTGCTGCCCGAGCCGGCGGCCCAACAGGTGGGCTGAAGAAGGGGCGTGAAGATGTGAATCGTGTGATGGGGCTCTTGGACCTGCAGCGGGACGAACCGCGGCTGCGAGAACTGACGTCCCGGCGGACCATCGCTTCGCTGCCCTTCGCGGGACGCTATCGGATCATTGATTTTCCGTTGTCCAGTATGGTAAATTCCGGTATTCAAAACGTGGGCGTCCTTTTGCCCGAGCAGTCCCGCTCCGTTCTTGATCACCTGCGGTCCGGCAAGGATTGGGGGCTGGCCCGGCACCATAAGGGGCTCTTTTACCTGCCGCCGATTCCCCCCGAAGACGGACAGCCGGCGGGGGATTTGCGGAACGTGTATTACAATTTAGATTTCATTGAGAACAGCAACGAAAACTATGTCCTCTTTGTCCGGGTCAATGCGGTCTACAATATGGATTTCCGGACGGTGCTGCGGTTCCATCAGAATACGGGGGCCGATATCACGATGGTCGTCTCTCCGGCGCGGTGTGATGACAGGGCGGACAGCATCGTGGTGCGCAAGGCGGCCAACGGACTGGTGGAGGATATTTCCCTGCGTCCCTCCGTCATCAAGGGCGATCCGCGGTCGCTGGGCATTTATCTGATGGAAAAGAAACGCTTTATCCAATTGGTGCGGGACGCTTTTGAACACGGCGGGAAAGATTTCCGCCGGGATGTCATCGTGCCCGCTGCGGGGAAAAATACCATTTACGCCTGCGAACATGGGGGATTTTCCTCGCGGATCCGTTCCCTTCGCGGCTTTTATAAGGCCAATATGGCGATGCTGGAGCCGGCGATTTGGGAGGAGATGTTCCTGCGCCAAGGGGCGGCGGTGTTTACGAAGGTAAAGGATATGCCGCCGGTCCGCTACAAGGAAGGGGCCAAGGTGACGAATTCTCTGATCGCTAACGGCTGCGAGATCTACGGGCAAGTGGAAAACAGTATTCTGTTCCGCGGCGTCCGGGTAGCGCCTGGGGCTTTGGTGCGCAACAGCATCATCATGCAAAAGAGCGAGGTGCAGGAATTCGCTCAGCTTGACTGCGTCATTTGCGATAAGAATGTGGTGGTCACGCCGGAAAAGGCCCTGCGGGGCGCGGCAACTTACCCTATCTTGGTGGGGAAACAGGCCGTCGTTTGATCGTCGCCGCGCCGCCGCACCATCCCGAAGATGGCGGGCGGCGCTTCCTGTTTTAGGGAGAAGAATATCAGAGGGGGATGCAGATGGCAAGGAGGGAACGGGACGCGACGGTGCAGGCGCTTCAGAAGCGCTTTATCATGACGGCGCATATTCTGTTCGGACGCGACATCGATGAGCTGACGGATCAGGAAATCTACCGGACCATCACGGCAACGGTGAAGGAGCTGATTTCCGAGGACTGGATACGAACGAATCGACTGTATCAGGAAAAACGCGTCAAGCAGGTATATTACTTCTCCATGGAATTCCTCCTGGGTCGGCTTCTCAACACCAATCTCATCAATTTAGGCGTTAAGGAGACGCTGGTGGAGGCTTTAAAGGGGCTGAACCTCTCTTTGGCGCAGTTCTACGACGAGGAGCCGGATGCGGGCCTTGGCAACGGCGGGCTGGGCCGCCTGGCCGCCTGTTTCATTGACTCCATGGCATCGCTGGCGCTGCCCGCTCACGGATGCAGTATCCGCTATAAATACGGCCTCTTCGAACAGAAAATCATTGACGGTCATCAGGTGGAGCTGCCCGATCGGTGGCTGCGGGACGGCTTTGCGTGGGAGTACCGCAAGCCGGACAAGGCGGTAAACGTGCGTTTCGGCGGTAATGCTTACATGCGGGAACAGGACGACGGTTCCCTGGAATTGGTACATGAAGGATATACCACCATTTTGGCTGTGCCTTACGATGTCCCCATTGTGGGGGCGGAAAATCATACCGTCAATACTCTGCGCCTCTGGAACGCGGAAGTGGATCGGGATTTTACCGCTTACGGGATTCCCACCCAGGGGCGGCGGCACGACTGGCAGCAGTATAAGCGGACGGTGGAGAGCATTACGGAGTTCCTCTATCCTGACGACAGCTCCTACGAAGGCCGCCGTCTGCGGCTTGTTCAGGAATATTTCTTCGTTTCCGCCGGCGTTCAGAGCATCCTGCGCCGTCTCAAAAAATTGAAGACGGACCTTTGCCAACTGGCTGATGAGGTGGCCATTCACATCAACGATACGCACCCCGCCTTGGCGGTCGCGGAACTCATGCGGCTCCTCATCGACGAGGAACACATGGCCTGGGGTGAGGCGTGGCGGATCACCGTGGGGACGATGGCGTACACGAACCACACCATCATGCCCGAGGCGCTGGAAAAATGGCCGGTGGACATGGTGAAGAGCCTTTTACCCCGCATTTATCTTATTATCGACGAAATCAACCGCCGCTTCTTAATGGACGTTCGCCATCAATACCCGGACGACGAGGAACGGGTGCGCGCCCTGTCCATCATTCAGGACGGTCAGGTACACATGGCCCGTCTGGCCGTAGTGGGAAGCCACAGCGTGAACGGGGTGGCCGCGATTCATACGGACATCCTGAAAAAGACGACGCTGCGGGACTTTTACCAGCTCACACCGGGGAAATTTAACAACAAGACCAATGGCATCACCCATCGCCGCTGGCTTATCGCCACGAATCCGGAGCTTTCCTCTATGCTGGATGAGACCATCACCCCGGTGTGGCGCAAGGAGCCGCTTCGCCTCGGGGAGCTTTCCGCCCACGCGGGGAATACGGCGCTTTTGGATGGGCTGGCGAAGATGAAGCTGACCCGAAAAAAGATACTGGCCCGTTACGTTCGGGAAAAGACGGGGGAGCGCCTTGACCCGCTCACCTTGTTTGACATTCAGGTGAAGCGCATTCATTCCTACAAGCGTCAGCTCATGAATATCCTTCACGTCATGTATATCGCAGACTGCTTGAAAAAGGGCAAGGAGAGCGATTTTTTGCCCACGACGGTCTTTTTCGGCGGCAAGGCCGCCCCGGGCTACTACATCGCCAAGGAGACCATCCGGCTCATCTGCGCGGTGGCGCGGCGCATCAACGATGATCCCCTCATCGGGCAGCGGCTGAAGGTCGTCTTTTTGGAAAATTTCGGCGTATCCCTGGGCGAGATCGTTTACCCGGCGGCGGATGTATCAGAGCAGATATCGACGGCTAGCAAAGAAGCCTCGGGCACGGGAAACATGAAGTTCATGATGAACGGGGCCATTACCCTCGGCACCCTGGACGGGGCCAACGTGGAGATCCGGGACGCGGTAGGGGATGCGAACTGTGTCATCTTCGGCCTCACGGCGGACGAAGTTCTGAATTATTATTCCCAGGGCAATTATTCGGCTTGGGATGAGTACCATGGCAACGAATCCGTCCGACAAGCTCTTGATCTTTTGGTGGATGGAACTTATGGGGATTTTCGCTCCCTATACGATTATCTGCTGCAAAATAACGACGAATTTTTCATTCTGAAGGATTTTGACAGCTATCATAAAGCGCACATAGAAATTCGTCGGCGTTACCGGGAGGAACGAAGCTGGCGGCGGTCCATGCTGATGAATATCGCCTGCTCGGGCCGGTTTTCCTCGGATCGGACGATTCGAGAATACGCCCGGGACATCTGGCATGTGGAGCCGGTAAAAATTTCCTGACGGGAAGGAGAGAGAACTTATGAAGACGGCGGCGCTGGCAGAGTACGATATCTACCTCTTCCATCAGGGGACGAATTATCACGCGCAGGAAATGCTGGGGGCACATTATGTGGAACAAAAAGGCCGCTGTGGTGTGCGCTTTGCCGTCTGGGCGCCGCAGGCGAAAACGGTGAGCGTGGTGGGGGATTTCAACGGCTGGGATACCCGGCAGCATCCCATGGAACGTCTCACCGACGGAGAGATCTGGCATATTTTCGTTCCCGATCTGCCGCCGGATACTCTGTATAAATACGCCATCGAGCCGCCCTGGGGCGGGCCCTTCATCCTGAAGGCCGACCCTTACGGCTTCTTCGCGCAAAAAAAGCCGGAGACAGCTTCTCTCACCTATGATTTTCCCGCCTACGAATGGCAGGATGAGGCGTGGCAGCAGGCGAAAGGGCCTTCTTATGAAAAGCCGATGCTGATCTATGAGGTTCACCTCGGTTCCTGGCGACGCACACTGGAGGGGGCATATCTTTCCTACCGGGATTTAGCCGATCAGCTGGTGTCCTATGCCCGGGAGATGCACTACACCCATTTGGAGCTGATGCCCCTTTGCGAGCACCCTTACGACGGCTCCTGGGGCTATCAGGCCACGGGTTATTTTGCCGTGACCAGCCGCTACGGACGGCCAGAAGATTTTAAATACTTAGTGGACAAGGCCCATCAGGCGGGAATCGGGATCATCATGGATTGGGTGCCGGGGCATTTTTGCAATAACGATGAGGGTTTGCGCCGTTTTGACGGGCTGAACCTCTACGAATCGGATAATCCGCAGCGGGCGGAGAACCGGGGGTGGGGGACGACAAATTTTGATTACGGCCGCACGGAAGTCCAGAGTTTTTTGATTTCCAACGCGCTTTTTTGGATGGAGGAGTACCACGTCGACGGCCTTCGGATTGACGCCGTGGCCAATATGCTCTATCTCAACTACGGCCGTGAGGAAGGCGAGTGGCAGCCAAACCGGTACGGCGATACGGGGAATCTCGAAGCCATGGAGTTTCTGCGCAAGCTCAATGCGGCGGTCTTCAAGTATCAGCCCTACGCCCTCATGATCGCCGAGGAATCCACCTCGTGGCCCCTCATCTCCAAGCCCGTCTATCTAGGGGGCATGGGCTTTAATTACAAGTGGAACATGGGCTGGATGAACGATATTTTAAAATACATGAGCCTTGATCCTATCTATCGCAAGTGGAATCAGGATAAGCTGACCTTTTCCCTGATGTACGCCTTTTCGGAGAACTTCATCCTGCCCCTCTCCCACGATGAGGTGGTGCACGGGAAATGCTCTCTTCTGAGCAAGATGCCGGGGGATTATTGGCAAAAATTCGCGGGGCTGCGGGCGTTTTTCGCTTATTGGATGGCCCATCCGGGGAAGAAGCTCCTCTTCATGGGCGGGGAGTTTGGCCAGTTCATCGAGTGGAATTTTGACGACAGTCTCGATTGGCACCTCATCGAACAGTACGATAAGCACCGGGAGATGCAGGAATTTTCCCGGTCGCTGAACTGTTTTTACCGGGCGACGCCGCCTTTTTGGGAAGTGGACTTTGACTGGCAGGGGTTTGAGTGGATTGATTGCCGCGATGCAGAGAACAGTGTAATCGCTTTTCTCAGAAGGGCGAAGGACGGGGATTTCGTTATTGCCGTTAGCAATTTTACGCCTGAGGTGCGCCATGGGTATCGGGTGGGTATGCCGAAAGCTGGGATTTACCGGGAAGTATTCAACAGTGACGATATCCTTTTCGGCGGCTCGGGGGTGAAAAACGCGGGAGCGCTTAGAACAGAAGCGGTGCCGTGGCACGATCGGGCGCAATCGTTGGCTTTGACGCTGCCGCCGCTGGCTACGATCTATCTGCGAAGGGAAAAGGAACGTTCGGATTTCGGCGGGGAAGAGGCAAGGTAAGCACGAAGGAGGTTTGCCGTTATGTTAAAGGTTCTGTTTGTGGCGTCGGAAGCGGTCCCCTTCATCAAGACTGGCGGACTGGCCGACGTGGCCGGTTCGCTGCCCAAGGCGCTGCGGGATAAAGGCGTTGATATCCGGGTCGTCCTGCCTAAATATGCCGGCATCCCGGCGTCTTACCGGCAGCAGATGGAAGTCGTCTGCCGGATGGAGATTGCCGTGGCCTGGCGAAAGAAGTACCTGGGGATAGAAAAGCTGGAAGAGGGCGGCATCACGTGGTACTTCATCGACAATGAAGAATATTTCGCCCGGGACGGCTGCTACGGGTACGATGACGACGCGGAGCGCTTCGCTTTCTTCAGCCGGGCCGTCCTGGCGCTCTTGCCGGCCGTTGATTTTTGGCCGGATATTCTCCATACCAATGATTGGCATACGGGGCTGATCAATGTCTTCTTGAAGCTCAGCCCGCCGGAGGAACCGCGCTACGGGCACATCCGTACCGTCTTTACCATTCATAACCTTAAATACCAGGGCATCTTCCCCAAGGAGATCATGACCGACGTCTTAGGGCTCGATTGGAAATATTTCAACAACGGGGATCTGGAATATTACGACGCCGTGAATTTCATGAAGGGCGCCATCGTCTACGCCGATCATATCACCACGGTGAGCCGCACCTACGCCGAGGAAATCCAGTATGAATATTTTGGTGAAGGGCTGAACGGCCTCTTGCATAGCCGCCGTGAACATCTCACGGGCATCGTCAACGGCATCGATACGGCGCTGTACGATCCGGCCACTGACCCACATTTGGTGAAAAATTATGATCGCACTACCGCCATGCGCAAGATCGATAATAAGGTGGCCCTGCAGCGGGAATTGAATCTTCCCGAGCGCCGTCGGACGCCTCTCATTGCCATGATCACCCGGCTGGTGGAGGCGAAGGGGCTGGATTTGGTGATGCGAATCATTGATGAGCTGCTCATTCACGAAGATTTTCAGTTTGTTCTCTTAGGCGTGGGAGATCGTTTTTATGAAGATTGGTTCCGGGAACTGGCCTGGCGCCACCCCCAGAAGGTATCCATCCATATTGGGTTTGACAATGCATTGGCCCAGCGGCTTTACGCCGGAAGCGAGATGTTCCTCATGCCGTCGATGTACGAACCCTGCGGTATCGGGCAGCTCATCGCCCTTCGCTACGGCTCTATTCCTATCGTCCGCGCTACCGGAGGGCTCAAGGATACGGTGCATCCCTATCATAAAGAAACAGGAACGGGCAACGGGTTCCTTTTCCCGAATTTCAATGCCCATGAGCTGATGTATGCCATTAAGCGCGGATTGGCGATTTACAAGCACATTGAATCGTGGCAGGGCTTGGTGGAAAACGCCATGGACGCGGACTATGGCTGGCCTCGATCGGCCGAAGAATACGCGGTGCTTTATGAGACGTTGGCGCGGTGAAGGCTGCCTAGGTGAAGCACTAGGGAGGCAGAATAACGATCGCGGCCGTGGGTAACACGGGGATATTTTCTGATGAGCGAAGTCTCAGGCATAAAGAAGCGGCAAATCAGGGAGGACGACAGCGTGGGGCAGGAAGTTTATCTGGCGCATAATTCTCAAGACGCGGCTTACCGTTTCCCCACCGGGGCGCGTCCGGCCGGAACACCTCTGTGGCTGGGCATCCGGATCGCGGGGGCGAAGGCGGCCGTAGGAGAGGTCCGTGTCTGGAAGGACGACGAGGGGGAACGGCTCTACCCGTTGACTGCGTCCGCGGCACGAGACGGCGCCTGTTTTCTGGGAACGACCATCCTGCTGCCCCCAGAGAGCGGTTTGGTCTGGTATTATTTCATCCTCACGGTAAACGGGGAAACTCTCTACTATGGCAATAATCGAGAACAACTGGGAGGCCTGGGGGAGGCGGCGGCCGAACCGCCTCCTTCTTTTCAAATTACCGTTTACGATCAGGGGGCAGATACGCCGGCATGGTTTCGCCGCGCCGTCATGTATCAGATCTTTCCCGATCGTTTTTGCCGGGCAGGCAGCGCTTGGCCGGAGAAGACGCGGGCCGTCCTTCACGGTTCGTGGCAGGATGCGCCTCAATACTATAAGGATGAAAGTACAGGGGAGATCCTGGCTTACGATTTTTTCGGTGGAGACATCGCCGGGATGCGATCGCGCCTTTCCTATCTGGCGGATTTGGGAATCACCGTTCTCTATCTCAACCCCGTCTTTGAGGCGGAGAGCAATCATCGCTACGATACGGGGGATTACAAAAAAATCGATCCCCTTTTAGGAACGGAGGACGATTTTCGTGCTTTGTGCACAGAGGCGCGGAGGCTGGGGATGCGCGTTCTCTTAGACGGCGTGTTCAGCCATACGGGCAGCAACAGCCGCTATTTCAACCGGCTGGGACGCTATGACAGCGTAGGGGCGTATCAGTCGAAGGATTCCCCTTACTATCCGTGGTACGATTTCACGGACTATCCCAATGCGTATCGAAGCTGGTGGGGCTTTGCCACGCTGCCCAACGTCAGGGAAACGGAGCCTTCTTATATGGATTTTATCATCCGCGCTCCGGACAGTGTACTGCGTCATTGGCTGGCGGCAGGCATCAGCGGGTGGCGCCTGGATGTCATCGACGAGCTGCCGCCGGAATTTGCCCAGGATTTTTATCGGGAGCTGAAACAATGCGATCCGGAAGCGGTGCTCATCGGCGAAGTCTGGGAGGATGCGTCCAATAAAACGTCTTACGGAAGACAGCGGGCGTACTTTTCGGGGCACGAGATCGACGGCACCATGAATTATCCCTTCCGGGCAGCGGCGCTTGAGTTTTTATTGGGAAAGATCGATGGGGCAGAAGCAGAGCGCCGGTTAGCCTCCCTGCGGGAGAATTATCCGGCGCACAATCTCTACGCATCGATGAATCTCTTGGGAAGCCACGACGTAGAGCGGCTTCTCACTGTCTTAGGAGAAGCCCCCGCGCCGGAGGGGATGTCCCAGAGGGAACGGGGCGCCTACCGATTGATGGGAAAAGCGGCGGCCGTGGGGAGGGCCCGCGTGGCGCTGGCTCTCCTCTGGCAGATGACGTATCCTGGCGTTCCTTCTGTTTACTATGGGGACGAGATCGGCATGGAGGGTTATCGCGATCCCTATAACCGCGCCCCGTATGACTGGTCTGGCGGCGACGAAGATTTGCGGGCCTTGACGCGGCAGGCGATCCATCTTCGTCGAGCGCATCCGGCTCTCTCCACGGGAGAGTATATCCCTCTCTATGCGGAGGGCGGGGTGTATATTTATGCCCGACTGATCCGCCGGAGGCAGGATATCTTCGGTGCAGGGGAAGAAAACGAGGCTTTTCTCGTGGCGCTGAATCGCGGACAAGACAGGGCGACGGTGTCCGTCGCCCTGGGGGACTTCGCGTCGGGAGAATTTCAAGTGATGCTGACGACGGGAGGAAAAGAAGGGGATGTTCCCTACGTGGCGGGACGTGATGGCGCCTTGACGTTTTCCCTGCCGCCTCTTGCCGGTGGGATATGGCAGGAAGAGCGAGAGGCTGCACCGCGCGCGGCGGGCATTCTGCTCCATCCTACGTCGCTTTCCACGCCTTACGGAGCGGGAAATTTAGGACCGACAGCTTATGAATTTGTTGATTTTTTGGTGGCGGCGGGGCAGAAGGTTTGGCAGATTCTCCCCTTGGGGCCGGTGCGCGGCGATGGCTCTCCCTACGCATCGCCTTCGGCGTTTGCGGGGGATCCGCGCCTGATTGCGCCTGATTGGCTGAAGGAATGGGGCTGGCTCAAAGAGGAAGAATTGCTGCCGCGTTCGGAGGAGTGCTGCCCAGAAGAGACGAATTACCAGGAGCAGCTTTTGCGCCGCGCGTGGGAACGGTTTTGTGCCGCGCCGTCTGAAGAGTACGAGATGTTCTGCCGTCAGGAGAACGCCTGGCTGGAGGGATACGCTCTCTACGAAGCCACTCGCCGCCAGGCACAAGGGCGCCCCTGGTACGAATGGCCGCCGGCGCTTCGCCGTCGGGAGCCGGATGCCATCGCGGCCCAGACGTGCCGGGTGCGCCGGGAGATGGACTACGTTAAGTTTCAACAGTATTGTTTCGCGCAGCAGTGGGCGGCGCTGCGCCGCTATGCGAATGGCCGCGACATCACCCTGTTAGGAGATATGCCCCTCTTTTTGGCGGCAGACAGTGCTGACGTCTGGCAGCATCCCGAGTTTTTTCAAATCGACGAGAAGGGGCGCTCGCGCACGGTGGCGGGGGTGCCGCCAGATTATTTTTCGGCCGAGGGGCAGCTCTGGGGGAATCCTCAGTACGATTGGGATGCGCTGAAAAAGACCGGCTATCAGTGGTGGATAGACCGCTTCCGTCACGCCTTGACCCGGGTGGATCGTCTGCGCATCGATCATTTCCGAGGGTTAGAAGCTTATTGGGAGATAGATGGCACAGCGCAGACCGCCGTGAAAGGGCGCTGGGTGAAGGGGCCCGGAGGAGATTTCCTCGCAGCCGTAAAAAGCGCTTTGGGGACGCTTCCCTTTGTAGCGGAGGATTTGGGCGTTGTCACCGAAGGAGTGAAAGAACTGCGGAAAGCTTGGGGGCTTCCCGGGATGAAGGTGCTCCAATTTGAACTCTTCGGCAACGGAACCCCGCGGGTGGGGGCTGCTCTTCCCGAGGACTGCATTGCTTATACCGGCACCCATGACAATAATACTGTCGCCGGTTGGTATGAGGAAGAGCTGACTGGGGAAGAGCAGAGGCGGCTTTCGGCGTATAGCGGTTTCGCGCGGGAAGCTTCCGGCGCGGAGATGGCCGCCCGCCTAATGGAAATTTTATATGCTTCCGACGCCCGGTTGGCGATTGTCCCCGCACAGGACATTTTGGGCTTAGGGAGCGCGGCGCGAATGAATCGGCCCGGCACCGTGGGCGGCATCAATTGGCGTTGGCGTCTCCGCCACGCGGCCTTGACGCCTCTTTTAGCCAAACGGCTGAAAGCGTTGTGCGATCGGTATCGACGATGATTTTTGATGCAGGCGGCGATGATTTTTTGGATTTTCCGTCCGGTTTGTGCTATGCTATAGAGCGGAGAAAATTTTAAGAATCGGTTTACGACGACGGCCCTCATTTTGTTGTTCCGCAGGGGGAGAGTCTGCGGCCGGGGGTATTTCTTTGTCAAGGAGTGGAGAAAATGGCGGAAGAACATACGTATGTGGTCCGTAAGCCGTGCCCGGTTTGCGGCGAGACGAGCCGGATCGTCAAGGTGAAATCGCGGCTCATTGTGGAGAAGACGGATTGGGATTACTGCACCCATTACCGGGATATCAATCCTTATTTTTACACGATCTGGGTCTGCGAGCATTGCGGGTACGCGGCGGATGAGAATACCTTCCTAGCCTATATGCCGGAAAAACATAAGAAGACGCTCAGCGAATTTTTGGTCAAGCACAAGGTGGGCTTCAAGTTTCATGAACAGCGCGGTCTGCCGGAAGCGGTGGCCTCCTATAAGCTGGCCATTTACTATTCGGAGATGCTGGAAGAATCCCTGGCCCATCGGGCGGGCCTCTACCTGAAACTGGCGTGGGTCTATCGCACCGGGGGAAAGGACGACGAAGAAAAAGCGGAGGAAAAGCCCTATCTTCAAAAGGCGGCGGAGCTTTACACGGAATCGGTGATGCGCGAGCGGTACCCCATCGGCCCCTTGACGGATTCCATGGCCATTTATCTTTCCGGCGCCTGCTATTATCTCATGGGGGAGATCGAGCCGGCGATCCAGACCTTGAGCCGCCTCATCGGCGATCAGGATCTGCGGGACGTGGAGCCGAAGCTCTATGACCGGGCGCGGGATCTCTGGCAGGACATTCGTGAGGAGAGAAAATGAAGGTACATTTTTTTACAAAATTGACGATGCTTTTGCTGTTTTTCTGCCTCTTCTTTTCCCCGACACTGGCAGCGGCGAAAAAAATTGACCCGCATCCGGAAAAGCCTCGGGTTCTCTTTGTGCCCCATGATAACCGCCCCATTTCCGACGAACAGACAGCGGATACCCTGCGCATGATGCATTGGGACATCGCTGTTCCGCCGGATGAGCTCCTTGGCAGCCGGGGCGTCTTAGGGGATCCCGAAGCAGTTTGGGAGTGGCTGGAAAAAGAAGCGCCTACGGCTAACATCGCCGTCGTTTCTTCCGATACTCTTCTCTATGGCAGCTTGGTAGGTTCGCGCAAGCATACTTACACACCCGCCGTTATTGAAGCTCGATTAAATAAGTTTAGGGCTTTTAAGGCACGGCACCCGCATCTTCATCTCTACGTTTTCGGGTCTATCATGCGGACGCCGCGTTCGGCGGAAGCCTCCGGCGGGGAAGAACCGGGCTACTACGCCAACTACGGCGGGGATATCTTCCGCTTTACGGCGCTGAGCGACAAGCAGGAAACAGACGGATTGACGCGTCGGGAAAAGAAAGAGTATGGTTTTTTACAAAGGCTCATTCCCGAGGCAGCCCTCGAAGATTGGCTGGCGCGCCGCAATAAGAATTTTCGAGCCAGCGAGGGGCTCATCGCGCTGACCCGGGAGGGGATCTTTGATTATCTGGCGCTGGGGCGCGATGACAACGCGCCGTATTCCCAGACACACATGGAGAGCCGGAAACTCGCCGCCTTGGGGGAGGATTTAGGGCCATCACGCTTTCAGGCCATGGCCGGGATCGACGAATTCGCCTTAATGATGCTTACACGGGCTGTCAACGACTGGACGCGTACGGTTCCTTTCGTTTACGTGAAATATAATTGGGGGCGGGGCGGCAACACGGTTCCGACTTACTCCGACGAAAAGATTTCCGATACTATTAAAGCTCACGTTACGGCTACGGGAGCGCTTTTGGTAACGTCGCCGAAGAATGCCGACTTCGTCCTCTGCGTCAACACGAACCCCAATGGTAAAACCTATGAAGCCAACGATCGTACGAACGACATTAAACCCCGTGAGGGAACGAAGTATTTCGTCGATTTGGTGGCGGAGAGCGTAGCGGCGGGGCCAACCTGCGTGGCGGATATCGCTTTTGCCAACGGGGCGGACAACGCCTTGATGGAAGCCTTGAAAACGCGGGATCTCCTCTTTCAGCTGCGGGCCTATTCCGGCTGGAATACGGCGACAAACAGTACCGGTTTTGTCCTCTGCCAGGGGATGCTGTCGTCGAAGATGGAACCGGAGGCTTACGATCAGCTCCTTTTACGCCGCTATCTGGATGATTGGGTCTATCAGGCCAACGTGCGGGGGATCGTGGCCCGGCAGCTGGGATGGTTCCGCGCCAGCGGCGCTTATTCCAGTTTGGATGAGCGGCGGGAAGCGGCGGCCCTGCGGGCGACGAAACTCATGCAGCGCTTCTGTGAAGATAATCTGCCGCCCTTCGGGGATCTGCCGTATCTTACAGTTACCTTCCCTTGGAACCGCATGTTCGAAGCGCGGTTCACCTTTCCCCGTCCCTTTGATTATCAGGAATACAAGGCCCGCCTTGCGGCCTCGTAACGCAGTCCTCAACACAAAAAGCTCCGCCGATTTTTCGGCGGAGCTTTTACTTTGGCGGATATGATTGATTTTGGAGGTTGCCGACGGGTCGATCCGCCTTGTTTTTTCACGGCTCTTATCATACACAGCCCGGTGATGGCCGCGGTGAAGCCGAAGATGACGCCGGGCAGATTAGCGGCCGAGAGAGGGTAATCACTCATAAGAGACGTTCAGACTCCTTCAACATCCGACGGGACGGTGTAGACGTGGGTATCACCGGCATGGAGGATCTGTGCCGCCTCGGCGGGAATGCCGTCGTCAGTGAAGACAGAATCTACATTCTGGAACGGAAAGAGAGAGACCACGCCGGTCTGAGCGAATTTTGCCGACTCCGTGAGGATGATGACCCGTTTGGCTTTCTGGGCCATGACCCGGATAGTTTCCGCCCGCATCAGATTATTGCTCATAAAGCCATTCTCATTAAATCCATCGGTACCTACAAAAAGTTTATCGACGAAGAAATCGTCCACGCATTTTTTCACCATGGGGCCTACCATTACCTGGGATTCGTTCTGGTACTCTCCTCCTAAAAGAATGATGTGAGCGCTGGGCGATTTGCGGACAAAGGCGGCAATGAATGCTGAATTTGTAATGATGGTGACATCCCGCCGATTGGCGGCCAATTCTTCCGCTAAGAGCGTACAGCAGGAACCGGACTCAATCATGACGGTCTCGCCGTTATGGACCGTATCCGCGGCTCTCATGGCGATGCGATGTTTCGTTTCGTAATTAAAGGAAAGATGATTGGCGATATCGTCACTCTGGGCCATGGCGGCATATCCGTGTTCCCGCCGCAGGAGGCCCATGTGTTCCAAGCTGCTGAGATCTTTGCGGATGGTGACCTCGGATACGTCCAGGGCCTGTGCTAATTGGGTAACTGCCACTCGTTTCTTTTCGTTTACGATGTTTAAGAGCTTCGTATGACGAATGTGCAAAGCCATCATCTCCTTGGTGAGAAAAGTTTTCTGTTGCAACCATTATAGCATAGTTTACACTGAGGCGAAAGAAAAATCTTGCGTGAAAATTTAGGGAATTTATCCCACGAAACTATATCGAAAGGGATATCCTTCATGATTGTCGAGAAGCGGTAAGGAGAAAAATATCGACGCCCACGAGGAACAGACGACATTTTTTCAGGGGCAGAAAAAGAGGCCGCCGCTTTAGCAAAGCGGCGGCCTCTTTTATCGAGTTCCATGAAAGGCAAGGGTCAGCCGTTGGATTTTTTGAATTGTTCCATGAAATCGGCCAGCCGGGCCGCCCCTTCGTAGGGCATGGCGTTATAGAGAGAGGCCCGCATCCCGCCCACGGACCGGTGGCCTTTGACCCCACAAAGTTTTGCGGCCTTGGCTTCTTCCACGAATTTTTTCTCTAATTCCTCGGTGGGGAGGCGGAAGGTAATGTTCATGAAGGAGCGGCTGCCGGGTTCGGCATGTCCGCGATAGAAGCCGCCGGAGTTGTCGATGGCGTCGTAGAGCAGGGCGGCCTTTTTGGCGTTGCGCTCCGCCAGTGCGGTCAGGCCGCCCTGCTCTTTGATCCAGGCGGCGGTTTTGCCGACCATATAAATGCAGAAAGCCGGGGGCGTATTGTAAAGAGAATTTTTGTCTAAATGGACAGCATAGCGGAGCATGGTGGGGATGGTCTGGGGACTCTGGGCGAGGAATTCCTTTCGTCCCACCACTAAAGTGACACCGGCAGGGCCTAAGTTTTTTTGAGCGCCGGCATAGATGAGGGTGAATTTCGAAAAGTCCATGGGACGCGATAACATGTCCGAGGACATGTCGGCGATGAGAGGGATGTTGCCCGTTTCAGGGATGTAGTGGTACTCCGTGCCGTAGATGGTATTGTTGCAGCAGATGTGAAGATAGGCGGCGTCAGGGGCGATCTTCATCTCTTCCTGCCAGGGAACGCGGCGAAAATCTTCCGATTTTGTGGAAGCGGCCAAGTGACCAACGCCAAGGATTTGCGCTTCTTCGTAAGCTTTTTGGGCAAAGCTGCCCGAGACGGCATAGCTGCCCACGCGTTCGGGCGTGGCAAAATTCATGGGGAGCATGGCGAACTGGGTGGAAGCGCCTCCCTGGAGGAAGAGAACGTCGTAGTCCTCGCCTAACCCCATCAGTTCTTTGATATCGGTTTTGGCTTTTTCCAGTACAGCCTCGAATTCCTTAGCCCGGTGACTGATTTCTAAGATGGATTCGCCGGTGTTTTGGAAATTCAAAAATTCGGCTTGGGCCTCTTTCAGGACTTCTAAGGGCTGCATCGCCGGCCCGGGGTTAAAATTGTAAACACGATTGGCTTCCACGACAATGACCTCCTAAAGTAATGGTGTAAATTCTGAGGTGCGGTCGGTTTGTCATGTCCTCCGCACCGATGACGGCGTCTGTTTGTCCGCCTCCATTCTACCGCCGGAGCAATGGTGGCGTCAAGGAAAACAAAGAAATGTTTTTTCGTGAAACACAATCTTGACGGTTCTAAGGGGATATTTTATAATAACGTATGTACAATAGAAACCTTGTTCCACACCAGTTATGGGGGCGGCAAAGGAGAGAGAACAGCATGAAAGTGTTAGCAGCAGACGGCGTTTCTCCGCGAGGGATTGAAATTCTGCGGGAAGCAGGCTTTACGGTTGAAGTCAAAGATAAACTGACGGCGGAGGAACTCTTGGCGACGATCGGCGCGTATGACGCGTTGATTGTTCGCTCCGCTTCCAAGGTGACGAAGGAAGTTTTAGCGGCGGGGAAAAATCTCAAAATTATCGGTCGAGCCGGTGTAGGCGTAGATAATATCGATGTCAGCGCCGCGACGGCCGCGGGCATCATCGTCATTAACTCTCCCGGCGGGAACACCACCGCGGCCACGGAACATACCATTGGCATGATGCTGGCCATGGCGCGGCATATTCCCGTCGCCAACGAAACCACCCAGAAGGGCGAATGGAACCGCAAGCAGTATGTGGGCGTGGAGCTTCGGGGCAAGACGCTGGGGGTCGTCGGCTTGGGGCGCATCGGAGCCGGCGTGGCAAAGCGGGCGCAGGCCTTTGAGATGAACGTTATCGGCTACGATCCCTACGTTACCGAAGACCGAGCCAGGGTGATGGGGGTAGAGCTGGTGACGCTGGAGCAGATCGTGGAGCGGAGCGATTTCATCACCGTACATATGCCGCTGACAGCGGAGACGAGGAACATGTTCCATAAAGATAATCTGGCCAAGATGAAGAAGGGCGTTCGCCTCGTCAACTGCGCCCGCGGCGGGATTATCAACGAGGAGGATTTAGCTGCGGCAGTGAAGGCGGGCATCGTCGCCGGAGCGGCTATCGATGTCTTTACGACGGAACCCATTCCTCCGGATCATCCGCTCCTCGGCCTGCCAGGCGTTGTCTTGACGCCGCATCTTGGCGCTTCCACCATCGAGGCTCAGATCGGCGTGTCCATTGACGTGGCGGAAGGTATCGTATCCGCTTTGAGGGGAGAGCCGGTGATGACCGCCGTCAATATGGCGCCGGTATCGCCTCAGGTCATGAACGTTATTAAACCCTTCTTTGATTTAGCGGAACGCCTCGGCTGCATGGCAGGGGCTTTGGCGGAGGGCGCGGTGCGCGCCGTGGAGGTAGAATATACCGGCGATATCACCGAAGTCAATACGAAGCTCCTTACCACGGCGGTGCTCAAGGGGTTACTCAATCCCATTTTGGAGACGACGGTGAACTATGTCAACGCGCCCGGCCTCGCTAAGGATCGGGGGATCGCTGTTCGGGAAGTCAAGAGCAAAGAGGCGGCAAATTTTACCAACCTCATCACCGTTAAAGCAGAAACGGAGAAGAAAACGGTCGTTCTGCAAGGGGCGCTCTTCGGCAGCGAGGGGCGCGTCGTGTCCATTGACGGCTATCGGGTGGACGTCGATCCCCACAAGCGGATTCTTCTCTGCCCCCACATCAATCGCCCCGGCATCATCGGCAAGGTTGGTTCCCTTATGGGCGACGAGGGGATCAACATCTCGGGAATGCAGGTGGGCAAGACCGAGCAGGAGGGTACGAATATCATGGTGTTGACCATCGACAACGAAGTTCCCGCCGCTGTGATCGAGCAGGTCGCCGCCTTAGACGGCATTTTCGGTGCCAAGCTCATTGATTTCGATTTGTTGTAAACCATAACATACGCATAGCAAAGGCGCTTTTCTGCCCTGTTCTGGTATAGTTTTCCGCGGGGCAGGAGAGGCGTCTTTTTTTGTTGCTTATTCTGCCTGCCGTCCCGCGCCGGGGCCGTCGTCGGCGACAGAAACCCGGGTTTCGGCGAAGGTTTTCATGTCATTGAGGATGTGCAGGGCGGCGTCGATGATTTTAAAGCCAAGACAGGAAGTAAGGCCGCCGGCCGCGGTCATGTCGAGGCGGAGAAGATTGGGCTGCGTGTGGAAGAGGTAAGGGCGGATGGCAGGGCAGAAGGCTTCGACGCAACGGGCCACAATCTCGGTACCCTCATCGTCTAAGACGATGAGGGATCTGTTTTGAGCCCCGGCGATGATGGCCCCTAAAAGGGCTGCCACTTCGGACTGCAACGCAGTGGGAACCTGCGCTAAAAAATCTGTCGGGACGCAGCAAAGGGACCCGTCTTTCGCCATTAGTGCTTCCCGGAGGGCCTTCGCCTTCGTTCCCGGCGCAGCCGATGCGTCTTCGACAAAGGCGACGGCGATGAGCGGAACGGATGAAGCGATGTCTTTGGCCAGGGTGCAGCCAAAGTCGAAAGCTTTGGATAGGGAACATCCCCGCCGCAAGCGGGCGATGGTGACCTTGGCTGCGGCGTGTCGGGCGAAGGCGGCTGTGAGCCGCCGTTGTTCGGGGGTGAGCTCCTCTGTGGTGAAAGCGAGGAGAGTACGGGCCAAATCGAGAGGGGGGCGTTCGTCATCCAAGATGCCCGCCAGATCCACGGCGATCTGCTCTAAACGACCGAGGCTGTAGATGGGTTTAGCCAAATTATCCAGACGGAGCTGACACGCTTCCCGGGCCGCCTGGGAGGGCGTGGGGAAGGTCTGTCGGAAAAAATCAACATGTTTTTCGGTGAGAGGCGCTCCTTCAGCAGGCATGGCTTTTTTTGGCAAGGGAAAATTTCCTTCGGGGCTTTGAAGAGATTCCCGGGCGGTAATGACGGCGTCGAGGAGATTTACGGCGATGGAGGAGCCGGTGGCTTCCCCTAAGCGAAATGCCATGTCCATGTACGGGACGAGACCGAGTTTTTTCAGCATGGCTCCGTGCGCCGGCTCCGCTGCCTGATGTGAGGCCATCAGGTAGTGGGCGGAAAGTGGCGATAGGGCTTGGGCGATGAGGGCGGCGGCCGCCGTGTTGAAGCCGTCGATGACGATGACGGCGTGATGGGCCGCCGCCCCTAAAATGATGCCGGTAATGCAGCCGATTTCAAAGCCGCCGACCTTGGCGAGGACGTCTAGTCCATCCCCGGCGTCGGGCCGATTTACACGCAGGGCCTGGCGTACCACGTCAATCTTTACTTTCAATCGGGCGTCGGAGATATTGGTGCCGCGTCCGGTGGCCGCCTCGGGGGACAGATCGCAGAATACGGCGGCGACACAGGCGGAGGAAGTGGTGTTGGCGATGCCCATTTCCCCTGGCAAAAAGCAGCGGACTCCTTTTTTTACCCCCGCGGCGGCGAGCTCTATGCCGATTTCAATGGCCTCTACAGCTTGGCGGCGGCTCATGGCCGGGCCTTTGGCACAGTTTTTGGTGCCGAAGGCAATTTTTTTTGGCAAAAGGCCGGGCAGATGCGCCGTAGGGGCGGCGATGCCTAAATCGGCGACGATGAGTTCCGACCTGGCGAAATTGGACAGGGCATTGGCGACGGCGCCCCGAGAAATAAGATAATTTGCCGTCATCTGCACTGTGGTGGAAGGAGGATAAGCGCTGACCTTCATGGCGGCCACGCCGTGATCGGCGCAGCAGATGATGGTCTGCTTCTGAGGACGGGTGGGGGAGGCATCGCGGATGGCAGCGGCGTAGCGGGCGAGGAGCGTCGTTAGGACGCCTAAACCTCTGTCTTCGCCTTCCGGCGTTCGAAGCTGTGCTGCCGCGGCCTCGCCAAGGGTGGCGTCGGTCGGTTCGATCCGCGCAATAGTTTCCGAGAGAGAGAGCATGGCGAGGGACTCCTTTTGATTTCATGTATTTTGCCGATCATTATTTCGTCTTATCCTCTCTGGCCGCTAAAAAACTCCCGGTGCTTTTGCGCGGCTCTGTACGTTCACTTGGTGAGCGTATATTCGGGGCGGCACATCACGGCGGGAGTTTTTCGTTGGCAATTTTTCCGCATTTTACAGACTGGTGCGGAAGTAGAAGATGCAGATGAAGAGGACGGTGAGGATGATCATAATGGTGTCGGCGATACTGGTACGGTAGTTATCCGGGCTGTAGTGCTTCTTTTCCCGGAAGGGCTTAGCGTCCAAAAACTGCATGGGATTGTCGCAGACCAGCATGATCTGTTGTACACCTATGCCCCACGCGCTGCCGAGGCCCCGGCAGAGGGCGAAACAGAGGTAAGTGATGCCGCCGAAGACGCGTTTTAGAGGGCGGCGGTAGAACCAGTCAAAGTCGAGGGAAATCGCTGTATGCGGTTCCATACGGGGCAGAAAGAGCAGGAAGGGGATGAGCCCAATGGTCACCATGATGAGCTGATTCGCTACGTGGCCCACGGTGAAGGGCACATAGTTTACCGGGCCGAAAGGAAGGAGAGGATAGAGGGTCCACTGAGGGAAGAGGCCGATGAGAACACAGAGGGATGCGCCCAAGACCATGGCGATCTGCATGTTGGTTTCCACCGGCCGCACTTCGGGGGCTTCACCCAAATCGGGCCGCAGGAAGATGAAGTACAGCATCTTAAAACAGATGGAGAGAAGGGTTCCGATACTGGCCAATTCTAAGAGGAGAGCCGCCGTTTCCCAGTGGGCGGCTTCGGCCGCGGTGATGGTGATCATCTTGCTGACGAAACCGTTAAAGAGGGGGACGCCGGCGATGGAGAAGGCCCCAACGGTAAAGCAGATCGTCACTAAGGGATAGCGTCGGGCCATGCCGCCCAACTGGTTGATGCGGCGGACACCGGTAGCGTAGATGAGGGCGCTGCAGCACATGAAGAGGAGGGATTTGTAGAGGATGTGGCAGACGGCATGGGCGGTAGCACCGTTTAGGCTCATCAGCGTCCCGATGCCGACCCCTGCTACCATATAGCCCACCTGGCTGACGATGTGATAGCTTAATAGTCGGATCATGTCGTTTTCCATCACCGCGAAGGTGGCGCCGTAGAGCGCCATGAGGACGCCGACGCCGATGAGGAGCTCCGTGCCGCCGAAGACGCGGAGCAGGGCGTAGACGGCGACTTTCGTGGTGCAGCTGGACATGAAGACGCTGCCCGTCAGGGTGGCCGCTGGATAGCCATCCACCAGCCAGCCGTGGAGAGGAACCGCCGCCGCGTTGATGGAAAAGCCCAAGAGGATCAGCCAGAAGGCTAAATCATGGGGGCCGCTCGTTAAGTTGTGGACGAGAAGATCCCCTGCCACCAATTTCAGGATGACACCGAAGAGGACGCAGTTGCCGCTCAGGGTGTGGATGAGAATGTAGCGGATACCGGCGCTCTTGCTGCCCGGGCGGGGATCATTCCAGATGAGAAAGGTGGAAGTGACGGCTTCCAGTTCCCAAAAGCAGAGGAAGGTGATCCAGTCATGGGCTAGGACGACGCCGATGGAGGATCCAACGTAGGCCATGGAGCAGAAAGCTTCCAAGGGGCTTTTGTTGTGGCAGCTGTAAATCCCGCCGATGATGCCTAAAATACAAAAGATGATGCCGAAGATGAAGCTCAGAGGATCCACGAAAAGATAGCGCAGGGTGAAGTCTCCCAAAAAGGGAAAGGCAAGGTCGGTTCCCAGGGGGATCTGGCACAGGCTGAGGAGGGCGAGGACGGGGCAGCAGGCCAAGATCATCCGGCGGGGCTTCGCGTCGCAGAGGGCGGCGAAGAGTCCCACTAAAATGAAGAGGATGCCCGGATGGAAGTTTTCAAACATGGTCGTCGTCACTTCCTTCCTCATAATAATTTTCCTCCCGCTGTAAAAGCGGCGTCAGGATGAGTTTGGCCAGCAGAATGAGCAGCCAGCAGCCGACGAAGGCGAAGAGGATCATAGCCCCCGGACGTTCCAAAAGGTTTTCGGCGTTGCTGTCGTAAGCCCCGGCACTCATTGCCACGGCGAACGCGAGAATTCCGAGAATGAGGGCGAAGAGAATAGCCCGCAGGCGTTGGCGGCGATTGGTGATGAGATCCATCATTTAAACCACCCCCACCAGGTTCCGGCAATGCCTTCCGAAGCCATTTGCGCCAACTGATAGAAGTCCGGCGGGAAAATCTCCGGATCAATGCCTAAGACCACAGCCAAGATCGTCGTGAAGCAGATGGGGATCAGCATAAAGTAGCTGATGGAGCCGTAGCGCCGGGGGTCTTTGGCCGGCTCCGGCTTAAAAAATGCCATGCGTACCACGGGCATGAGGTAGGCCATGGCCAGGATGCCGGAAGCGGCCCAAACGGCTACGAAGAGGGGCTGCCCCGCTTGGATCGCGCCCATGGCTAAGTTCCATTTGCTGATAAAACCCACCACGAAGGGGGTTCCGGCGATGCCTAAGGAGGCGATGGCGAAGCAGCCCATGGTGATGGGCATACGGTGGCCGATACCATCCATCTCACTGATGTCGTGGAGGTGGGTGCGGACGATAATGCAGCCGGCACACATGAAGAGGGTGATCTTCATGACAGCGTGGGCCACCAAGTGCAGATACGCGCCCTTAAAGGCCAGCGGCGTGAGGAGCGCGCCGCCTAAGACGATGTAGCTGAGCTGCCCGATGGTGGAGAAGGCCAGCCGGCGCTTTAGGTTGTCCTGCTTCAAGGCAATGAAGGAGCTGGCGATGATGGTGATGACGGCCGCCCAGGCCAAGACGTCGGCGATGCCAAGCTGCGACAAGAGCTTCGGCCCAAAGACAAAGCCTAAAATGCGCAGTACGGCGAAGGCGCCAGTCTTGACTACTGCCACGGCGTGTAAGAGGGCGCTTACCGGGGTGGGGGCTACCATGGCGGCAGGAAGCCAGCCGTGGAGCGGCATGACCGCCGCTTTGACGCTGCCCGCCATGATCATTAGGACGAAGAGAAGCTGAAGCACCCACGCCGGGGCCATGTCGAGGGAGAGGAATCCTCCCATGCGAAAGTCCATCGTTCCCGCGATGCAATAGACCCCCACCGTGGCCGCCAAAAAGAGCTGCCCGGAAACGAGGGTGTAAGCGAGATATTTACGCGACGCCAACAAAGCCTCCTCGTCCCGCTCGTGGAGAACGAGGGGATAGCTGGAGAGGGTAAGGATTTCATAGAAGACGAAGAAAGTTAAGAGATTCGCTGCCATGGCGATCCCCATGGTCGCCCCGATGCAGAGGGCGAAGGCGGCGAAATAGCCGGTCTGCATGTCTTCGTGATTGTTCCGCATGTAGCCGATACTGTAAAAATTGATGGGAACCCAGAGGATTGATGCCAAGGCGGCGAAGATCATCCCCGCCGGGTCGACCCGCATGGTGAGTCCAATGGTGTCCGTCAGGGCGAACAGTGTATATTCGTAGGTTATCCCATGGACGACGCCTCCCGCCATGCTGAGGATGGTGCTCACCAAGAGGAGAGAGGCAATGGTGCTCCACATTTCCCGGATATTGGGATGTTTATGGCTGACGGAGACCAGGAGGGCCGCTAAAAAGGGGATGCCGATGGCCAGAAACGGCCGCGGATCGATGACTGTCATCGCAGGAACACCTCCGGCAATCCAATTTTGACAATATCCGTGACCAGCGTACTGCTGTAAAGGCCTAAGAGGAGAATGGCCAGGCCCGTGACGCCGATGGGGATGACCATATTGAGAGGCATGCCGAGCTGGCCTTCCGGCCCGTGGAGCTCGGTGAGGGAGGCTTCGCGCTGGACGAACATTTGCTCAATGATGCGGAAATAATAGATGGCGTTCAAAAGAGAGCTGACCACCAAGACGGCAATGTAGACGTTTTGGCCGCCTTCATAGGCCCCCAGCATGAGGTACCATTTACTGAAAAAACCGCAGGTGGGAGGAATCCCTACCATGGAGAGAACGGCTAACACCACCGCGATGCTGGAGACGGGCATTTTCTTGTTGAGGCCTCCCAGGCGGTAGAGATTGACTTCGCCGAAGCGGTAGGTGATACCGCCCACGATGAGGAAGAGGCAGCATTTCATGAAGGCGTGATTGATGAGGTGCAGGACGGCACCGATGAAGCCGTAGATGTTGCCGATAGCCATGCCCACGGCGATGTAGCCCAGCTGTGCCACTGACGAGTAGGCCAGCATCCGGCGAAAATCGTATTGGGCCAGCGCCATCACCGAGCCGATGAGGATACCGGAGATACCCATGATCCCCAAGACATTGGTCAGCGCTTCCATCACCGTGTTGTGGACGCCGAAAACATAGAAAAAATAGCGCAGCATGGCGTAGGCCGGTACTTTGCTCATGCAGCCGGAGATGAGACCCGCCGCCCCCGGATGGGAGTAAGTGTAAGCGTCGGGCTGCCAGCCGTGAAGGGGGAAAAGCGCCATCTTGATGCCGAAGGCGATGAGAAAGCAGGCCACGGTAAAGGCGAAAAGGGGCGTATGGATGAAAGGCTGAATGCGAAGCCCGATGTCGGCCATGTTGAGGGAACCGGTCATGGCGTAAAGATAACCGATGCCAATGAGGTAGAAGGACGCGGCGATGGTGCCCACGAGAAGATAGCGAAAGGCGGCCAGCATGGATTTTTTCCCGCCCAGGGCGATGAGGCCGTAGCCCGCGAGAGACATGATTTCGAGGTAGACGTACATGTTGAAGACGTCGCCGGTGACGGTCATGCCGCAGAGCCCTACGGTCAAAAGACCGTAGAGAGTGTAGTAGCCGCCGTAATGGAGCCAGTCTTCGTTGGCGAGAAAGGGCTTGCTGTAGAAACTCACTACCAGAGAAATGAAAGTGATCATGCAGACCACTGACGTATTTAAGGGGTCGACAGCGAATTCGATGCCGATGGGGGGCTGCCAGTTTCCCATCCAGTAATGAAAACTTTGTCCGCCGACGGACAGTACCTGCCGCAGGGTGGCTAAAGAAAAGAGAAACGCCGCAAATAAAGAAAGCTGTACCAGCCACGCGCCTAAGTGGCGGTGCAGTCGGCTAAACGCCAGGCAGAGCAGTGAAGCCGTCAGCGGCAGGAGTACGATGAATACAGGACTGTGCGTCCAGAGATTCATTTACTGGCCCTCCTTAATACCTCTTTTTCTTCAACGGAACCGTAAAATTCCTTGATCCGCATCAAGAGGGCAATGGCCACGCCGGTGGTCCCCATGCTGACCACGATGGCGGTGAGCATGAGGGCGTGGGGGAGCGGGTTGATGTAGCTGGCCGGATCCACGTTCCCCGGCACCAAGATGGGGATCATGCCCCCCTCTTTCTGGGCGAAGCAGAGGTAGAAGAAGATGACGGCCACCTGCATGACGTTCATGGCCATGAGTTTTTTCAGGTAATTTTTGGCCAGCACCATGCCGTACACGCCTAAGAAAAAGAGGATCATGACCAGCGTGTAAATGCCCCGGTGGGCGAGGAAATCATTCAGCGCTTCCATCAATCATCACTCCTTTTTGTGACCACGTCCATGATGTTCAAAATGGTCATCATGACGCAGACGGTAACGCCGATTTCGATGATGAGGATGCCGAGGGCATGGAGTTCATGGGTTTCCTCTATGGCGAAGGGAAGAAAGCCATAGTCTAAGAATTTCCCCCCGCCAAAGAGCGTGAGCCAGCCTGCCAAGGCGTAGATAAAGGTACCGATCCCGGCCAAGGCCAGCGAGTTTTTGAGCTTGATATTGAAGACGGGCGTGTCTTCACCCAAGATGAGCCGGGCGAGGACAATGCCGAAGGCTAAGACGACGCCCGCCTGAAAGCCGCCGCCGGGCGATGTCTCCCCCAGAATTAAAACGTAGATGGCGTAGACGAGGCTAAAGGGGACTAAGAGGCGAAAGGCGATATGGAGGAGGATGCCGCCGAAAGGTTCCTTCATTCGTAATCATCCTCCTTCTCCGGACGGCGGCCCATGGTGGACTTGCTAAGGATGAGGGCCGCCGTGAGCCCCGAGAGAAACATTACCGTCGTCTCCCACATGGTATCGAAACCGCGGTAGTCCGCTAAGGTGCCGGTGACGATATTGGGAGAACCGGTATCAAGCTCGCTCTGGGCGATGTAGACCGGCGTGATATGCTGATTAGGCGCGCTCTTAGGGTCGCCAATGGCCGGCAGGAAGATAACGCTACTGCAAAAGAGACCGGTGAGAAGAGCCAGTACCGTGATGACGAAACCACGCATTATTTACACCACCTGTCGATTTTTTTCAGGGAGATGACGTAGAAGATCGTGGACACCGTTCCCACCACGACCTCGGTAAAGGCCACGTCCGGCGAACCCATCATCAGATATAAGAGAACGGCGCAGAAGCTGAAGGCGCTATAGGTCATTACGGCGCTCAAGAGATCCCGTTCGTAGATGATGCAGATGGTGATCAGGATGAGAAAGAGGAGAAGCAGTGCCTCAATGGTGTATATCTGCATGGCCTACCGGCTCCTTTCCTTCCTCATTTTCCTCTTCTGGAGTGTCCCCTACGGGATGCTGACGCGTCCATACCGGCAGGCCGGTTTTGTAAGCGGCTTTAGCGAGGATATGGGAGCCGATGGGGTTGCCGGCGAAGAGAAAGAAGGAAATGAGGAGAATCTTCGCCGAGGTAACGGAAACGCCGTTGTAGACGGCCAAACCCAGAAATACCAGCATGACGCCGAGGGTCTCACTGTTTCCGGAAGCGTGTATTCGGCTGTAAAAGTCTGGGAGGCGGAGCATGCCGATGAGGGAGCCGCTGAGGAAGATGAGTCCTAGCCCCAAGAGCGTTCCGGCGACGATTTCCTGTAGGGATACGCCCGCGATCATAACTTCTTCCCTCCTAAATATTTCGCCAGCACTACCGAGCCGAGGCAGCCCATCATAGCGTAAGCCATGGCGAGATCCACATACATGCCCGGCTGTTCGTCTAAGAAACCGAAGAGGACGATGAGGAGAATGGTGTCGGCGGTGATGACGCCTAATGCATTCATGCGGGCGAAGATGGTGGGCCCTTGGAAGAGGCGCTGTAGCATCAATCCGATGGTTAGAAGAAGGAGGACGATAGTGACCATAATTAAGCTGTGCATGTCAGAAATCCTCCCCGATTATTTCAAAGGTATATGGCGTTTCGAAGAGCCAGGCAGCTTTTTCCTGCATGCCGCCTTCCTTGAGCCCGTCGGCGGACCCGGCGGTGAGGGCGTGAACGGTGAAGACGCCGTCCTCGGCCACGTCGATGGTGACAGTCCCGGGGGTCAAGGTGATGGAATTGGCCAGACAGACCTTAGCCATGGGGTGGTCGGCTTGATAGCGAAACCGCACTACCCGAGGATCGATTTCAATCTCCGGGCGCACCGTGGCCCGAAGGACGTCCAAATTCGCCAAAACGAGCTGCCAGAAGAGCCAGAAAAGGTAGAAAACAAGCTTTAACGGATTTACGCCTAAGAGGAAATACTTTCGTGTTCCCGTTTCATTGGGAATGAGAAGCAGAGGATAAGTAATCCAAGTCGTCATGAGAGCAGTGAGAACTCCGTAAGTCAGGAATTTAATCTCCGTGTTTCCCGAGAGAAGAAGCCAGAAAGCGAAGAGAATGACCGCCAGGCTGCTCATATGGAGTGCCGGGGAGCCGACGATGCTCTTGTCGTGCCGGATCTGGAAAGCCGTCACGAAAATCCCTCCTTCCATCCCAAAGTATGTTTTACTATCATCAGTGTGCCGCCCGAAAATTCGCCTCGGCGGCGCAGGAAAGCCAAAAACTAAATCAGTTTCTAATTCTACGGTTTAGGTCTGTATTCCTTCTCCCATGAGAGGATTTTTCGGGAAATTTCGTCTTAACTTGTGCTGGCTGCGGTTTTATGATATCATACTTTAGCATGACATAGCCGGGCGCGTTCTGACCCGGACGATGAAAAGCGAAACAGGAGGTCGTTTCCGACGATGAAACTCACGAAAGAAAATGGCGACAACCGACAGGTTGTTTTGACGATTGAGGTTCCGGAAGAAGAATGGAGTAAGGCCATTGAGGCGGCGGTTAAGCGCATTGCGAATCAGGTGAACATCCGCGGCTTTCGCCGGGGTAAAGCCCCGCGACGCATCGTAGAGCGGGAAGTGGGACTCCAGGCGATTCTCGACGAAGCCTACGAGAAGATGGGACCGAAAGCCTTTAATGAAGCAATGGAACAGGAAAAATTAGAGCTGGCGACTTACCCACAGTTTGAACGGGTCACAGTGGAAGAGGGAAAACCCCTCATCTTTAAGGCTACGGTGACGCCGAAGCCGGAAGTGACGTTGGGCGAGTACAAGGGGCTCAAGGTGGAGAAGGCGGCGGAAGAAGTTACCGAGGCACAGGTGGACGAACACATCAATAAGATGCGCGAACGGCAGGCGAAATTGGTGGACGCGCCGGAGGGTGCAGCTGTGGCTAAGGGGGACTTGGTGACGCTGGACTTTAAGGGCTTTGTCGACGGTGAAGCGTTTGAAGGTGGGGAAGGGAAAGATTATCCCCTGCAGATCGGATCGGGCAGCTTTATTCCCGGCTTCGAGGATCAGCTGGTGGGGGCGAAAGCCGGGGAGACGCGCGAGGTGAAGGTCACGTTCCCCGCGGATTATCATGAGAAAAAATTAGCGGGGAAAGACGCCGTGTTCCAATGCACGGTGCATACCATCCGGCACAAGGAACTGCCGGCGCTGGACGACGCCTTCGTGGAGAAGGTCAGTGTCTTTCATACGGTGGAAGAGCTGAAAAAGGATGTTCGGGAGAAGATGGAGAAGGCGGCGGCGCAGAAAGCGGAGAACGACCGTCGGGTGGCCGCCATCGACAAGGCGGCGGAAAACATCACCGTGGACATTCCCCCTGTCATGATTGAGGAGCGCATCACCCAGATGCTTCGGGAACTGGCCATGCGTCTCGAGCAGCAGGGCATGAAGTTTGAGCAGTATTTGCAGTATTCCGGCTCTGATATAGCGAAACTGCGGGAAGAATACCGGGAGACGGCCGCGAAAAACGTCCGCACGGATCTCATGCTGGAAGCGGTGGCTAAAGCGGAGGGGATCAAAGTGGAACCCGCCGACTTGGATATGGAAGTGGCGATGATGGCGCAGATGTACGGCGCGAAACCGGCGCAGGTGAAAAAGATTGTCACCGAGCAGGGGCGCGTCGGCGATCTGGCCATCACGGTCATGCGCCGCAAGACCGCGAAATTCATTGTGGATCATTTGGCGGCGCAGGAAGCGTAAGTTTGTCCCTCGGAGGAGGTTTTAGAATGAGTGCATTGATTCCCATGGTCGTCGAGCGATCGAACCGGGGGGAGCGGGCGTACGATATCTATTCCCGGCTGCTCAAGGATCGCATCGTGTTCATCGGCGGCCCTATTGACGATAACGTGGCCAATGTGGTGGTGGCCCAGCTCCTTTTCTTGGAGTCGGAAGATCCGGATAAGGATATCCATCTCTACATTAACAGTCCCGGCGGTGTAGTAACGGCGGGACTAGCCATTTACGATACCATGCAGTACATTCGCCCTGACGTATCCACGATCTGCATCGGGCAGGCGGCCAGTATGGGGTCGCTTCTCTTAGCGGCCGGAACGAAAGGGAAGCGCTACGCCCTGCCCTTGGCACGGATCATGATTCATCAGCCCCACGGCGGCGCCCAGGGCCAGTCGACGGACATTCAGATCCAAGCGAAGGAAATTCTGCGTCTGCGGGAGATCGGCAACGATATCCTGGTAAAGCATACCGGGCAGGATCGGGCGCGTATCATCGAGGATACGGAGCGGGATAACTTCATGAACGCGGAGGAAGCGAAAACCTACGGGCTGATCGACGAGGTCATCACGGCGCGCCCGCCGTCGAAAAAGAGCGGAAACTGAGGGGCGGTGGAGATATGAAATTAGGCGGAGAAGATAAGGGGATCCTCCGGTGCTCTTTTTGTGGTAAGGCGCAGGATCAGGTAAAGAAACTGGTGGAAGGACCGGGGGTTTACATTTGCGATGAGTGTATCGACCTTTGCAACGTGGCCGTGGCTGGAGGCCCCGACGGCATGGCGGAGGGCGATCTGGCAGACCTTCCCAAGCCTAAGGAAATCTGCGAGATCTTAGATCAATATGTCATCGGGCAGGAAGCGGCGAAAAAGGCCCTTTCGGTGGCCGTCTACAACCATTACAAGCGTATCCGTTTGCCGGCGTCGACGAAAAATGACGACGTGGAGCTGGCAAAATCCAATATTCTTATGCTGGGGCCTACGGGCAGCGGCAAGACACTCTTGGCACAGACACTGGCCCGCATTCTGAACGTCCCCTTTTCTATGGCCGACGCCACGTCCCTGACGGAGGCGGGCTATGTAGGCGAAGACGTGGAGAATATCCTCCTCAAGCTTATTCAGGCCGCAGATTATGACGTGGAGCGGGCGGAGAAGGGCATCGTGTACATCGACGAGATCGATAAGATCGCCCGCAAAACAGAAAATCCTTCCATCACGCGGGACGTTTCAGGAGAAGGGGTGCAGCAGGCTCTTCTTAAAATCCTGGAAGGCACCAAAGCCTCGGTGCCGCCCCAGGGGGGGCGCAAGCATCCCCATCAGGAACTTATCCAGATCGATACGACGAACATCCTCTTCATCTGCGGCGGCGCTTTCGATGGGATTGAAAAGATCATCGAAGAGCGGCTGGGTAAGAAAAATATGGGGTTTGGCGCGGCCATTGCATCTCGAACGGAGCGCAACATCGGTGAGACGCTGCGGCACGTTCTGCCGGAAGATCTTTTAAAGGACGGTCTGATCCCGGAATTTGTCGGGCGGCTGCCGGTGGTGGTGACGCTGGCGGCTCTCGAAGAAGAGGCGCTCATGCGGATCCTGACGGAGCCGAAGAACGCTTTGGTAAAGCAATATCAAAAGCTCTTGGCCATGGACGGAGTAAAACTCCTCTTTGATGAGGAGGCGCTGCGGCTTATCGCCAAGAACGTCCTCCAGCATAAGACCGGGGCGCGGGGCCTGCGGGCGGCCATTGAGGACATCATGCGCAATGTCATGTTTGAGGTGCCCTCCATCGAGGGTGCGTCCCTTTGCCGGGTGACAGCGGAAGTGGTCAGCCAGCATAAGGAGCCGGAACTGGTCATCGATAAGAACAAGGGGAACCATGCCCTGGGGAAACGGGCGGCGACCGCTTGAGAAAGACGGGTGTGCCCAAAGGCGACCTTCGGCGCGAAAAGCATACGATCGCAGGGGCTTGACTTTGGCCTCCGGCAGCATCGGGCCTGAGACAGGTGCTGTGGGGAGCCGAGGGGCGGGCCCCTGCCTTTTATGTGCCGGGAAGGCAGACGGGATGTTTATGTTCCCGCGCGGTGAGGAAGGAGAAGTTTTTGAATGGAAAAAGCGATCAAGATGCCGCTCTTGCCCCTGCGGGGTATGGTGGTTTTCCCTTATATGATCATTCACTTGGACGCGGGGCGGGAGCGCTCCGTGGCGGCACTGGAGCAAGCTATGACCGAGGATCGGCGCATTCTGCTCTGCGCCCAGCGCGATCCGGACGTAAACGAACCGAAACGCGCCGATCTCTACGACGTGGGGACGGTGGCAGAGGTACGCCAGCTCCTCAAAATGCCGGGGGGAGCGTTTCGTGTTTTGGTGGAAGGCATTTGCCGCGGTGAATTGAGAGGATTTAAGGCGCTCCCTAATTACGACCAAGTCAGCGTCGTCCTCCATAAAGACGAGATTGATCCCTCCATGGAAATGGAGGCGCTGACCCGCAGCGTCGTCCATCAGTTTGAGGAGTGGGTGAAGCTCAGCAAAAAGATTCCGCCGGAAGCGCTGGTTTCTGTGGCCATCATTGAGGATGCGGGGCGTTTGGCCGATCTTATCGCCAGCCATTTGAACCTCACGCCGGAAACGAAGCAGGAAGTTTTGGAACTTTTAGAGGTACATCCTCGTATGGAACGCCTCTTCGGGCTTTTGACCCGAGAGATGGAAGTTCTGGCGTTGGAACGCAAGATTGGCTCGCAGGTGCGCCGTCAGATCGAAAAGCTGCAAAAGGAATATTACCTGCGGGAAAAAGTGAAGGCTATTCAGAATGAATTGGGCGATAAAGACGGCCGTCAGGCGGAAATCACCGCCTGGCAGGAGAAACTCAAAGAGGGCCGATATCCCGAGGCGGTGCGCCAAGTCATCGAAAAAGAAATTCAGCGCCTGGAAGCCATGGGGAACTATTCGGCGGAGGGCGGTGTCATCCGCACCTACATCGATTGTCTGCTATCGTTGCCTTGGGAAAAATCAACCCCCGATAATATTGAGATCAAAAGGGCGGCCCGGATCCTCAATCGCGATCACTACGGGCTGGAAAAAGTAAAGGATCGCATCTTAGAACATTTGGCGGTACATAAGCTGATGGCGGAGGCATCGTCGGTGCAGAACGAGGATGGCGAAGAAACTGTCCGGCTGAAAGCGCCTATTCTCTGTCTGGTGGGGCCGCCAGGGGTGGGAAAGACTTCCCTGGCTTCTTCTGTGGCTCGGGCCATCGGGCGCAAGTTTACCCGGGCTTCTTTGGGCGGTATTCGCGACGAGGCGGAGATCCGAGGTCATCGTCGCACTTATGTGGGAGCCATGCCGGGACGCATCATTGAGGGGCTGCGCCGGGCTGGGGTCAAAAACCCAGTTTTTCTCCTGGACGAGGTGGATAAGCTCAGCCACGATTATCAGGGGGATCCGGCAGCGGCCCTCCTTGAGGTGCTGGATCCGGCGCAAAACGATACCTTTAATGATCGCTATGTGGACTTACCCTTTGATTTGTCGCAAGTCTTCTGGATTGTTACGGCCAACGATTTAGGGAACATTCCCCGCGCCCTGCGCGACCGCATGGAGGTGCTCACCCTGTCCAGCTACACGGAACAGGAGAAAGAAGAGATCGCCAAGCGCTATCTTCTGCCCCGGCAGCGGCGGGAAAACGGCCTTTCCGATCGGGCGCTGACCTTAGGGCCGGGCGTCATCGCTAAGATCATTTCTGCCTACACGCGGGAAGCGGGGGTGCGGGAATTGGAGCGGCGCATTGGGCAAATCTGCCGCCGAGCCGCTCGGGCGGTGGTGGAGGAAGGGAAAACGACGATCAAAGTTACCGTCCGCCAGTTGGAGGATTATCTGGGCCGGCCGAAATTCCTTCGCACCCGCGGCATGGAGGAACCCATGGTAGGTGTCGCCACCGGCATGGCGTGGACGGAAGCGGGGGGAGATATTCTGCCCACGGAAGTGAACGTTTTCAAGGGGCGGGGGAAGCTCATTCTCACGGGGAAATTGGGGGATGTGATGCAGGAATCGGCCCAGGCGGCCCTCTCCTATATTCGCAGCCGGGCCCGGGAATTTCACTTGCCGGATGCTTTCTACGAGAAGCTGGATATTCATATCCACCTTCCCGAGGGTGCCGTTCCCAAAGATGGACCGTCGGCGGGAATTACTATGGCTACGGCTATGATCTCGGCGCTGACTCACAAAAAAGTGCGCCGGGACGTGGCCATGACCGGAGAGATCACCCTGCGGGGGCGGGTACTGCCCATCGGCGGGCTCAAAGAAAAAGCGCTGGCTGCTTATCGGGAAGGGATTAGCACCATCCTTTTACCGAAAGAAAATGCCCGGGACATCGAGGAACTTCCTGAATCTGTGCGCTGTAGGCTGCGGTTTATTCCGGTGGAGAACATGGACGAGGTGCTGCGGCATGTTTGGGAGCCGGCGTAATGGCGGAGCGGGTCATCGTCACGAAGGGAATGTATGTAGCTTCCGCTGTTTGCCGGGAACAATATCCGGCAGAACCAAAGCCTGAGATCGTGTTCATCGGCCGCTCCAACGTGGGGAAATCGTCCCTGATCAATTCCTTAACGCGGACGCACAATTTAGCCCGGGTGTCCTCCCAGCCGGGCAAGACCCAGACGATCAATTTCTACGATGTGGGCCTCAAGATCGCGGAGGAAGAGGGGCGGCGGGAGTTTTATCTGGTGGATCTTCCCGGTTACGGGTACGCGAAGATCGGTAAGAGCCAGCGGGAGATATGGCAGCGCTTCATCCGGGAATATCTCCTTTCTTCCTCGGGCATTCGTTTTGTCTGTCAGCTTATCGACGCTCGCCATGCGCCGATGGACTCTGATATTGAAATGTTTCGCTGGCTGGTGGCCCATGATCTGCCGGTGCTTCCCGTGGCTACCAAGGTGGACAAAGTGCGAAAGACGGCGCTGGAAAAACAGCTTACCGCCATTAAACGAAGTTTAGGGGTACCGGATCTCGATGTTCTCCCCTATTCCTCTCTGAAAAATGAAGGGCGTTCAGAATTGCTTGACGTCATCGCGTCGGCTTTGGTACAATAAAGAGGACGATATTTTATCAGGGGAGATGAGGGGGATGCTGACAGAAGAGGATAAGACGCTGCTCAACGCGGTGCAGGGAGATCTGCCCATCGCGTCGCATCCGTTCGCGGCGTTGGCGCAGCAGCTGGCTACGGACGAGGAAACGCTTCTTACGCGCTTACGGGCGCTCATGGCAGCAGGCTATGTGCGGCGGATGGGCGCGTATTTTCAATCGGAGGCGCTGGGCTATCAGGGATCGTTAGTGGCGCTGGAGGTGGAACCGGCACGCTTGGAGGAGGTGGCGGCGGCAGTGAACCGCTACCCGGCGGTGACCCACAACTACGAACGCAACGGCGCGCTCAATCTGTGGTTCACGTTGCAGGTGGCTTCAGATCGTGAACGAGAGGATGTTTTGACGGCAGTCGCCGCGCTGCCGGGGGTGCGCCGATGTCTTAACTTGCCCTCGGAGAAAAAATATAAAATTTGCGTGCAGTTTGATCTGCATTAAGGAGGCGGGGGCGATGCTCGACGAGACGGACAAAGCCATCGTTCGCACGATGCAGAATGATATCCCGCTGGTGGCTCGGCCTTATGCCGCTATGGCCGACGCTTTGGGGCTTTCGGAAGAAGAATTTCTGTGGCGGCTGAAACGGCTCAAAGAGGAAGGAAAGCTGCGGCGTATCGGTGTTGTCTTGCAGCATCGACGAGCCGGGTTTACGGCCAATGCTCTCTGCGTCTGGCAGGTGCCGGAGGCGAGGGTGGACGCAGTGGGGGCGGCGGTCAGCCGGGAATCGGCGGGATCTCACTGTTACACTCGGACGCCCGCCCCGGACTTTCCCTATAATTTTTATGTCATGATTCACGCCCAGAGCCGCGAGGTCTGCGAAGCTATTGCCGACCGCATTACGGCGGACCATAGCCTCAGTGAACGGCAGATCTTCTATTCCGTGCGGGAGTGGAAAAAAATTTCCATGAAGTATTTTTTGAATCAGTGACATTCCTAAGGAACGGCGGCCGTCGGCAACAGGGCCGCCGTTCATTTATGCCTTGACGCTGCCAGATTTTTCGGGCTATAATACGTTTACGGAAGCGCTGATACATTCAGCACCGCCACTGGGCACATCTTTCCCGTTCTTTCGGCGGAGACAAATCTTCCGCATAGCCCCCCGCTATGCGGCCGGTTTGTCTCCTTGATGGGGCGAGATCTGCGCCAATCGACGGACTTCATTTTATCAGCGCTTCCTTAGAGCTTAGCGCAGGGGCTGCCGGAAAGTTTTGGCGGGCCCCCTTTTGGCGTGACGGGGTGGACGAGATGAAGGCATTATTCAGGGCCATGGGGCAAGATGCCAAGGTAAGGGAAATGGAAAACCGCTTTTCTCAAGGAGGCGGACAGAATTTTTTGTACGGTGCGTCAGGAACGTCTTTGGGGGCGGTTTTCGCGGCGGCCTATACAGCACATCCGCGCCCTTTGGTGATTTTGACGCCGGATCGGTCGACCCTTTTGGCTTGGCAGGAAGATCTGACCAGCCTTTTACCTTCGGCGGCCATTGTAGAACTGCCGGAGGTGGATATGGCTACCTTCACGGCGGCAGCCAAGAGTGTGGATCTCATGGCGCGGCGCATGGATGTGCTGGGGCGGCTGATGCGGCGCGAACCGGTCATCGTGCTGGCGCAGATTGCGGCCGCGGTGCAAAAAGGCATTTCCCGACAGGACTTTGAACGGCTCAGTCTGCGCTTGAAATTAGGAGATACCATCGAGCGGGACGAATTCCTGCGCCGCCTGGTTCGGTTGGGCTATGAGGCGGCACCGGAAGTGGAGCGCATGGGGCAGTTCAGCGCCCGGGGAGGCATCGTGGATGTTTTCCCTATCAATCAGATGGCGCCCCTGCGGGTGGAGTTTTTCGATGATGAAATCGATTCGCTGCGGGAATTTGATATTGTGACGAAACGTTCCCAGCGCAACATGGAGGCGGTGAATGTCCTGCCGCTGGCGGGAACGGATGTGGGGGGAAAACCGGAGCTGTTTCTTTCCTATCTAAATAGTGAGGGAGTCGTACTCTTTCACGAACCCGTGCGCCTCCGTGAGGCCGTCGAGCGGCTGGTACGGGAAAACCCCGAGGCGAAACGTCAGCTTTTCACATGGGAAGAACTCTTGGCGGGGGCGGCGGGGAGAACGGTTTTCTACGCGGCGCTGATGCTGCAAAATATTCCCGAGACGGCGCTGGATGCCGTCATCAGCCTGACGGCCCAGGCGACGCCGTCTTATCAGCGGCAGTTTGATCTTTTGACGGAGGATTTGCGCACTTGGCTCGAGGAGAAGCGGCGGGTGCTGATCCTCATGGGCGATGGGGAAAAGGCGGCCTCCATGAAGGAAATGCTGGCGGCCCGCCGCCTTCCGGCGGCAGCGCTACCGAATCCCGACGATCTGCCGCCGGCGGTGGTAACGGTAGCGGAAGGGACGTTGGGGCGGGGCTTCGTGCTGCCGGAGGCGCAGCTGACGGTGCTTACGGAAAAGGATATCTTCGGCCGTCAGAAGAAGAAGCTTCGTCCGCCGGCTTCCCCTTCAGGGGCAAAGATCGCCCATTTCCGGGAGATTCAGGCGGGAGATTACGTCGTTCACGTGAACCATGGCATCGGAAAATATCTGGGCGTGGTGACGTTGGACGTGGGTGGGGTGAAACGGGACTATCTCCACATCCAGTATGGCGGCGACGATAAGATCTTCGTTCCCACGGACCAGGTGCAGCTCCTGCAAAAATACATCGGTTCTGAGGGAGAGGCGCCGCGTCTTTCCCGTATGGGCGGGGGTGAGTGGAACAAGGCCAAGGCTCGGGCGAAAGCTTCGGTGGAGGACATCGCCAAGGATCTTATCCGTCTTTACGCAAAGCGGCGCGAGGCCTCTGGATTCGCTTATCCGCCGGATACGCCGTGGCAGCGGGAATTTGAAGAGGCGTTTCCTTACGAAGAAACGCCGGATCAACGTACGGCCGTGGAGGAGATCAAGCGGGATATGGAGCGCCCGCTCCCCATGGACCGCCTGCTCTGCGGCGACGTGGGCTTCGGCAAGACAGAAGTGGCCCTGCGGGCGGCCTTCAAGGCCGTTATGGGGGGGCGGCAGGTGGCCATTTTAGTTCCCACCACTGTACTGGCTCAGCAGCATTATCAGACCCTAACGGCGCGGTTTCAAAATTTTGGCCCCTCAGTGGGGGTCATCTGCCGTTTTCGTACGGTGAAGGAACAGCGGGAAACATTGGAACGGGTACGGGACGGCCGCATTGACATCCTCATCGGCACCCACGCGCTGCTCAATCAGCGCCGGGTAAAATTTCGGGATTTAGGGCTCCTCATCGTGGACGAAGAACAGCGCTTCGGAGTGAAGCAGAAGGAAAAGATCAAGAAGCTGTCCGTGGGCATCGACGTCCTGACACTGTCGGCCACGCCTATCCCCCGAACCCTCCACATGTCGTTGGTGGGGGCCCGGGATATGAGCGTCATCGAAACGCCCCCGGCGGAGCGTTTTCCCATTCAGACTTACGTCATTGAGGCCAATGACGGGATCATTGCCGAAGCCATTCGGCGGGAAATCAAGCGGGGAGGACAGATTTATTTCGTTTACAACCGCATCGAAACCATCGAACGGATGCGCCAACACCTTTCGGATATTGTGCCGGAGGCTCGGATACAGACGGCTCACGGACAGATGCCGGAAGCGCATCTGGAACGGGTGATGCTGGATTTCTATGAGGGGAAATACGATATCCTGCTTTCCACCAGCATTGTGGAAAACGGCCTCGATGTGGCTAACGCCAACACCATCATCGTTTACCATGCAGATTATTTCGGCCTTTCGCAGCTCTATCAGATGCGGGGGCGAGTGGGCCGTTCCACGCGCATGGCCTTCGCCTACTTCGTTTACCAGCGGGACAAGGTGCTGACGGAAACGGCGGAAAAGCGCCTGCAGGCGATGAAAGAATTTGCCGAGTTGGGGGCGGGCTTTAAGATCGCCCTGCGGGATCTGGAAATCCGGGGAGCGGGCAACCTCTTGGGATCCGAGCAGCACGGGCACATTGCCACCGTCGGTTTCGAGATGTACTGCCAGCTGCTGGACGAAGCGGTGCAGACGCTAAAGTACGGAAAACCCCGGCCGGAGGCGCCCGAGCCGGTGATCGACATCGCGGTGGAAGCCTACATCGACGGCGGCTACTTGGCGGATGCCATGCACAAGATTGAGATTTATCAGCGGGTGGCGGCCATTCGAACCGAAGAGCAGATCAGCCGTCTCACGGAGGATCTTACCGATCGTTTTGGCGCGCTGACACCGCCCGTTCGAAGGCTTTTGGTGGTGGCGCGGATCAAAAATTATGCGCGGAATTTAGGCATTCGATCCATCGTGGAGAAGCCGGCCGGGGTGGAAGTGATCCTCGGAGAAGATCATCAAGTGACGCCGGAGCAGCTGATCGCGGCCAAGGAATGCTTCGGCGGCCAGCTGCAATTTTTCCCCGCCCTTCGGGCACTGCGGCTGCGGCGACAGGCAGAACAGGGGGAAACAACGGATTTTTTGCAACGATTTTTTACCGTGCTGGCCGGAGAAGCTGCGCACGAAGAGTCCTTGACAGCGGGAAAGGAGAAAGATTAAATGGCGCAGATCACAGTGGTGGGGTTGGGGCCGGGAGATTTCGGCCTGTTGACGATGGCGGCGTGGGAAGCCATGCAAGCGGCGTCCCCTCTGCTTTTGAGGACAGCGGTCCATCCGACAGCGGAAGCGCTTCGACAGCGGGGTATCGCCTTTACGTCCTACGATGCCCGTTATGAGGCGGCGGCGGATTTTGATTCTCTTTATGAATTCATCGTGTCGGACCTTTTGGCGCGGGCTGAAGACGCGCCCCATCTCGTTTACGCGGTGCCGGGCAGCCCTTTGGTAGCGGAACGTACCGTGGGACTTCTGCGGCAGCGGGCCGAGGCAGCGGGCGTGAAACTCGTTATCCTGCCGGGGATGAGTTTTGCGGAAATCTTTTGCCATCGTCTCGGCGTCGATCCCGTCGACGGCCTGACCATCGTAGACGCAGGCGATATCGCTCGGCTGCCGGCAGATCTTCCCACCGGCTGTATCGTCACTCAGGTTTACAGCCTGGCTGTGGCTTCCGAGACGAAACTCAGTCTGATGGAGCATTTCCCTGACGAATATGAGATCGTCTACGCACACCATTTAGGCCTGCCCGATGAATCTATCCGCCGACTGCCGCTTTATGAACTGGATCGGCAGCCGGACATTGATCATCTGACGAGTTTTTATCTGCCGCCGCGGCCCGGAGAGAGCACCTGCGACTTCTTACCCCTGACGGAAATCATGAAACGGCTGCGGGAACCGGGGGGCTGCCCTTGGGATCGCGCCCAGACCCCGGCCAGCCTTCGCCCTCATATTCTGGAGGAAGCCTATGAAGTGGCGGAGGCCATTGATTTAGAGGACAGCGTCCTCCTGTGCGAAGAACTGGGCGACATGCTGTTTCATATCGTCTTTCAGGCGCGCCTCGCGGAGGAGGCCGGCCTCTTTTCCCTGTCGGATGTGGTGAAGGGGATCACGGAAAAGCTGATTCGCCGTCATCCCCATATTTTTGGCGACGTACAAGCGGCAGACGTGAAGACGGTTGCCTTTAACTGGGAGCTCATTAAACGGCGGGAAAAGCCCGAGCGGCACTCTGCTATCGACGGTGTTCCCGCCGGCATGGCGGCTCTTTTGGCGGCGGAAAAATTCCAGGAAAAGGCGGCGCGGGTAGGATTTGACTGGGAGAATATCGCTCCGGTCTGGGAGAAGTGCCGGGAGGAGTACGAAGAATTTAAGGCGGCGGTCGAAGCGGGAGACGCCAGCCGTATGGAGGAAGAATTCGGCGATCTCCTCTTTTCTTTTGTGAACCTGTCCCGTTTTTTAGGGCTGCATGCGGAAGTATCTCTTTTAGCCGCCAATCGAAAATTCGTCCGCCGGTTTCGTTATGTGGAAGAACAGGTCGGAAAACATGGCGGCGCGTGGCAGAATTTTACTCTTGAGGAGTTGGATAAATTCTGGAAACAGGCAAAATTTAAAGAAAGTCTGTGACTCTTGTCCTTGTTTCGTTGGAAAATCAATGATTTTTTCAAAAAAAATCAAAAAAAATGGGGGAAGAAAGAGGATTTCCGCGATGCGCAGCGAATAAATCACTTTGAAAGGCGCGGGGATGGCTCTCGCGCTGGATTAACACCGGGAATCGGCGAGATTTCACCGCGAGGGGGAGCCCACGATTTCCTGAGTAAAAATTAAAGGAGGCCATACTTGTGAACAAAATGGAATTGGTTGCTAAGGTTGCGACGAAGGCGGAGCTGACGAAGAAGGACGCCGAAAAGGCTGTCAACGCTCTCTTCGAAAGCGTCAAAGAGGCTCTGGTCAAGAAGGACAAAGTCCAGATGATCGGCTTCGGTACTTTCGAAGTCAAAGCGCGCGCCGCTCGTAAGGGCCGCAATCCGCAGACGGGGGCTGAGATCAAGATCCCGGCTTCCAAGAATCCCGTCTTCAAGGCTGGCAAGGGCCTGAAAGACGCTGTGAACAAGAAGAAAAAATAAGCGGACTTTTTCACAGTCGCGCGCCTCGATTGCGAGGCGAATGGGGGATGCCGACAGGCGTCCCCTTTTTCTTTGGGGGCGAAACGATGGAAGAGAAAACGGCATTGATCACTGGTGGGACTTCGGGCATTGGGCTGGCGACGGCCCGGTTTTTTCTGGCGCAGGGCATGCATGTGGCCGTGGCCGGGCGCGATGAGACACACGGTCAAAATGCGCTGCGGGCTTTGACACGGAGGACACCTTCGCCCCACGGAGTGAGCGCGCCGCGGGGGGACGACGGCGCTTTTTTGGCCGGCCAAGGTAGAGGAGAAAGTGGTGAGGGAGACAGCGGGGGGAGCGATGAGGGAGAAATACGCAAAAAAGCAGGCGATGTTCAGGGGGAGGCGCGCTATTTTCCGGCGGATGTGAGGGAGGCTGCCGCTTGCCAAAATTTGGTGCGCGATGTAGCGGCAGCTTTCGGCCGGATCGATGTGTTGGTCAACGCCGCCGGAATCTACTTGGAGCAGGCGGCAGAGAAACTCACGGAGGAAGACTATGCCCGGGTCATGGACACGAATCTCAAGGGGACTATGTTTATGACCCGCTATGCCCTGCCGTTTTTGCAGCAAACGAAAGGGTCGGTGGTGAACGTATCCTCTGACGCGGGCCTTCATGGCAATTACCTGTGCAGTCTTTACTGCGCGTCCAAGGGTGCAGTTACTCTCTACACCCGGGCTGTGGCCCGAGAGGCAGCTCCTTTCGGCGTTCGGGTAAACTGTGTCTGCCCCGCCGACATTCTGACGCCCCTCACTGAGGCTCAGCTGGCGGCCGCGCCCGACCGGGAAGCCGCGCTCCGGGAGATGGCGTCAGTCTATCCTCTGCATCGTGTCGGGACGGCGGAAGAAGCCGCCGCGGTCATCGCTTTTTTGGCTTCGCCCGCCGCTTCCTATGTTACCGGTGCGGCGTGGAATATTGACGGGGGGCTTCTGGCATAAAAAAGACCCGCGCCCCGTCAGTTTGACGGCGCGCGGGCGCGGAAGGGAGATTTTCTAAAACAACGGGTCTATGGGCTGCCGCCGGGCCAGATGGGTGATGGCTTTGGCCATGCATTGAAGGGGGAGCTGCCGATCGACGCCGCCCATCTCCCACGCGGCGCGGGGCATATCGTAGACGGCGCTGCTGGCCTCATCCTGACCGAAGGTTCGGGCGCCGGCCTGCCGCATCCGGAGGAGGCCCCGCGCGCCGTCTGTTCCCGTGCCGGTGAGAATGACACCGAGGGCGCTTTCCCCTATCGTGGCGGCGACGGAGTCGAAAAGCACGTCGATGGAGGGGCAGATGGCATTGATCTGGGGCCCGGCGGCACAGGAAAGGAGCAATTCGTTTTCGATGCGCCGCACGCGAAGCTGTTTGCTGCTGGGTGCGATGTAGACGTGATCCGGCCGAAGGGGTTCGCCGTCGACCGCTTCGGATACGGGAAGCTCAGAGTCGGTATCCAGTCGATCAGCCAATCGCCGGGTTGTCGCGGTAGTTAAATGCTGGACGATCACGACGGGCGGCAGGGGCGATTGCAGCTTGGACAGCAGCATGGACAGCGCCTCAGGGCCGCCGGTAGACGCGCCGATGGCGATGAGAGATAAAGCTGGGGGGAAGGAAGAAAACGGATTCGACACGGGCTCGGATAAATTCGCCACGGGCGTAAGGGGTACGTCGCCCGTAAACGCTTCCGGCAGACGTACCGGCATCTCTGAAAGCTGACGCACAGCGTCCCGCACCACTCCGAAGAAATCCGCCGCTTCTCCTACAAAGGAGCCGAAAGGCTTCAGCAAAAACAGAGAAGCGCCGGCGGACAGTGCCTGCTCGCGATACGCCGGATTGCCGCTGATGAGAGCGGTGGGAATCACGATATCGGCACTTTGCAGCCAGCGGAGAAAACGCGCGCCGTCCATCCGGGGCATTCCCTCGTCCAGAAGAATGACGCGGGGACGGACGGATATAAGCTGTGCCCAAGCGGCAATGGCGTCGTGGGCGATGGTAATTTCCGACCCTTTTGGCAGAAACTTTTCCAAATCATCCTTCAGCATCTGGCAGAAGATTTTTGAATCGTCAACGATCATTACACGGATAGGGGGCATTACGATTCCTCCTGTGGCGTTTTGGCGATGATGGCGCGAGCCATTTTCTCAAATTTTGGCCGGGGCATCATGACAAAATGACCGCAGCCCTCGCATTTTAAGCCGAAATCCATGCCGGTTCGCAGGATCTTCCAAGTGTCGCTGCCGCAGGGATGTTTTTTCTTTAAACGAACGATATCCCCTATTTCGTACCGTATATGTTCCATCTTGTCATCCCCCTTCGTTTGGTTATTATATACTAAAATCTTTTTTTTGTCGATAGAGGTTGATTTCTTGGGGTTGTAGGAAATTTCTGCCGGTGATTCTTGTGTTTACCCCTGTTTCGAACGGAAGACAAGTTTTTATATACAGAATGTTTGTCCGTACAGTTTAGCGGTTTGTTCTTTGGAAAGAAAGGCAGATAGAGGAGCAAAGCGCGTTGGTTTGCCATTTTTGATTTTCCGCGCTTGCGGGGGAACTATGAGGGGATTATAATAAGAGGGAAGTTTTCGTAACATGGGAGCTGAAGGGTTCGACAAAGGAGGGGCAAGGCTGATGGCGAAGCGAGGGACAGACGCCCCCCGTCTGTGGGGTGATGATCTCTCGGCCACGGCGCGGCGCCATTTGGCGGCCCTCTACGACGAGAATCCTTTCCTGGCCCTCTTAAGGGTGCGTGTGATCGAAGCGGGCCGGGGGTGGGTGCAGCTGGAAGCCGAGGTTCGCCACGCTTTCACGAATGTATACGGCGTCGCTCACGGCGCCATTGCCATGGCGTTGGCGGATACTGCCATGGGGGCGGCTTGTTTTTCCTGTGATCGGCGCGCCATGACGCTGGATATGGGGATGAATTTTCTGCGTCCGCTGCCTGAGGGCGCCCGGGCGACGGCGGTGGGCGAGGTTATTCACGATGGACGGCAGACAATGGTTTGTGAGGCCCGGGTCTTTGACGAAACTGGAGAACTTTGCCTGAAGGCTCAGGGAACGTTTTTTGTGATCGAGGAACCCGTAGAACGTGAGGAGTAAGAACATAGCAATGAGAAATCGGACATGGAAACACAGAGGGACCCTTTGGGGGCGGCTGTCCTATATTTTCGCGGCCATGCTGCTTTTATGGCCATGGCGTGCGGCGTCGGCGGGCATTGGCCAAGTGCCTCCCGCCATCACTGCAGAGGCGGCTATTTTAGTAGAGGCGTCGACGGGCCGGGTCCTTTACGAGAAGAACGCCGACCGCCTCATGTATCCGGCCAGCATGACGAAGATCATGACCTGCCTTTTAGCGCTGGAACACGGGCATTTAGAAGCGCCGGTGACGGTGAGCGAGACGGCGGCGAATACCGAGTATGCCGAGCTTTCGGCGCAGGATCGGCTCACGATGGAAGAGCTTTTGACGGAGATGATGCTGGAGTCGGATAACGGGGCTTCCGTGGCCGTGGCCGAGTATTTGTCCTCGTCAACGGATGCCTTTGCCGATCAGATGACGGAGCGGGCGGCGTCTTTGGGGGCGACGCATACTCGGTTCAAGAATCCCAACGGCCTCCCCGCCTGGGGGCACATTTCCACGGCCCGTGATATGATGGAGATTACCCGTGCGGCGTGGCAGCTTCCCGCATTCCGCCGCATGGTAGGACTTCCGCGGCACATGGTACACTTTGCTTCGCCTCAGAGCCCGAGCTGGGAAGCGGTGAATACAAATCGTCTTCTGACTCAGTACGCCGGGATGGTGGGAATTAAAACCGGCTGGACGGAGGCGGCGGGGGGGTGCCTTGCGGGGGCGGCGGAGCGCGGCGGCGTCACCCTCATCAGCATCGTTATGAATGCCTCGGACGGGGATACGCGTTTTTCCGATACGGCGGCCCTGTTGGACTATGGATTTCCCCGGGTAAGGATCGTCAAAGGCCCACCCCGGGAAAAGATTAAGGGCACCGTTTGGGTGCATAACGGCACCACCTATAAGGTGACGGCACATCCCAAGAGCGATGTGCGGCAAATCCTTGTAGACGGTGAAGTGGAGCGCCGCTGCTCGGTGCGGCTGGATATGCCGCGCTTCATCAACGCCCCCGTCCGGCGCGGGGATAAGGTGGGAGAATTGGTGCTTTGCTATGACGGCAAGGAAACGGGGCGCATCGACATGATTGCCGACAGCTCCATGGAATTGGGATTCAGCCCCATGGCTTACGTCATCAGCTTTTATGATCGGATCCTCGGTCCGTTTTTGGGGTGAGCAGTTAAGTTTCGCGGTCGAAGCAAGCGGAAGGATATGGCAATATAACAGGAGGGGTCAGTATGGGAAAGAAAGCCTTGGATTGGGCGAATATGGGGTTTACGTATCAGGTGACGGATCAGCGCTACGTTGCCAATTACAAAGACGGCGCGTGGGACGCAGGAGGTTTGACCGCGGACGACAAGATTGTCCTCAGCGAGGACGCGGGGGTCTTACAGTATTCCCAATCGGTTTTCGAGGGGCTGAAAGCTTACACCACCCAGGATGGTCACATCGTCTGCTTCCGGCCGGATCTCAATGCGGCCCGGATGCATGATTCGGCGCTGCGGCTCGAAATGCCGCCTTTTCCCGAGGATCGCTTCGTGGCGGCGGTGAAAGAAGTGGTGGCGGCCAATGCCGACTGGGTGCCGCCCTACGGTTCGGGGGCAACTCTCTACATTCGGCCTTACATGTTCGCCTCCAGCCCCGTGATCGGGGTGGCACCGGCGGAAGAGTATCAGTTCCGCATCTTTGTGACGCCGGTAGGGCCGTATTTTAAGGGCGGGGCAAAACCCATCGCCGTCAAGGTCAGTGATTTTGACCGGGCTGCGCCGCGGGGGACCGGGCACATTAAGGCCGGGCTGAATTACGCCATGAGCCTCCACGCCATCGTCACCGCCCACAAGGAAGGATTCGCCGAGAACATTTTCCTCGATCCGGCGACCCGGACGAAGGTGGAGGAGACGGGCGGCGCGAACATTCTTTTCGTGGATGCTGACGGCAATTTGGTGGTGCCGAAGTCCGACAGCATCCTGCCCTCTATTACCCGTCGTTCTTTGGTCTATGTGGCGGAGCATTATTTGGGCCTTAAAGTGGTGGAGCGCGAAGTGCTGCTTTCTGAGGTGCCGAACTTTACGGAATGCGGGCTCTGCGGAACAGCGGCAGTGATTTCTCCCGTGGGGAAAATCAACGATCATGGCAGGGAGATTCTCTTCCCCAGCGGCATGGAGAAAATGGGCCCCGTCATGCAAAAACTCTACGATACGCTCACTGGCATCCAGATGGGGCGGTTGGAAGCCCCTGAAGGCTGGATCTTTCGCGTTGTCTAAAGGAAGAGGAAAAAATGAAACGGTTTTTGACACGTTTTTTGACAGGCTGCGCAGCGCTGGCGGCCTTTGCCTCACCCGTGGCGGCGGCGTCCTTGACGCCGGAAGTGCAGACGGCCGTCTTGGCGCGGACTGCCGTGGGAGGGGATCGGGGCAAGCTCTGGGACTGGCTGCGTGATCCTTCGGGGAAGCTGCGGGAAGACGCTTTCTTCACGGTGACGGACCTGGATCGCGACGGCCAGTTAGAGATTTTGGGGATGAAGCCGCGGCGGGGCAATGAAGGGCCGGAGATTTTCTTCCAGGAATTATTGGACGAGGCGGGCCGGTTTGGCTCTGGACGCTTCATGGCCGGGCACTCGTATCTTCCTGATCTTTTAACGGCGGAGTCCTTTGGCCAGGTGGAAGTCCTCTTTGATGAGGGGGCCGATCGCTATCGGTATGTCATGCCGGAGATTACGCTTTTGGCGCACGCTGGCGGTGACTGGATGAAGACGAAAACAACGTGGTTTTCGCTGGGTTCTTTGGGCAGCGAACTTTTGGTGGAGGAGTTGTGGACGGTCATCGAGGAGGGAGACAGCCGCGATAGCGTCGCGCGGTACTATCTCCCCGCTTGGCTGGGCGTGGAAGCGGAGAGCGATCAACCCATCGGTGAGCCGGAGGAAGTCGATTTAGACCAAGTTTTGGCCTATAAAGAAAAGCGGTTTCCCGGCTATGAATCGGCGATGGTCAGTTTCGGCTGGTGTACCGGCGCTGCCCTCGAAAAGGCGCGGGAAGAAGGCCGCTTGGCGGAGCAACTCCTAAGCTCTTATCGCGTCTTTGAGGAACCGTGGCATATTTGAGGATGGTCCCTTTTCATCTCTTTGGACAAGGTGTAAAATAAAAGCGTACCTTCCGGCGGGTGGGTACGCTTTTTGACCTTTACCGCAGTTTAGCGGCGGAGAAATAACACTGTTTTGACGAAGGAGGACGCGTATGCTGAAGAAAACGAAAATTGTCTGTACCATGGGCCCAGCAACGGAGCGGCCGGGGGTTTTGGCGGCTCTCTTGGAAAATGGGATGAACTGTGCCCGATTCAATTTTTCCCACGGAACGCATCTGGAGCATCAGGCTCGCATTCAAGAGGTGCGGGCGGCGGCGGAAAAGGCGGGCCGGGTCGTTTCCTTCATCCTTGATACGAAGGGACCCGAGATGCGCTTGGGAGAATTCGCCGCGGGGAAGGTGGAGTTGGAAAAAGGGCATACTTTTACCTTGACCTATGCGGATACCCCTGGCGACGAGACCCATGTGTCGGTGAACCATAAGAACTTGTGGCAGGAGGTAAAGCCCGGGGATACGCTGCTTCTTTCTGACGGTTTGGTGGAGCTTCGCGTGGAGCGGATCGAGGGGCAGGACATTGTGACCACGATCTTAAACAGCGGCCCCATGAGTACCAAGAAGCGCGTGGCCGCGCCGGGGGTGGCGCTGGGGCTTCCCCCTATTTCCCAGCAGGACGAAAAGGATATTCTTTTCGGTATCGAGCAGGATATGGATTTCGTGGCCGCCTCCTTCATTCAGCGGGCGGAGGATGTGGAAGCGCTCCGCGCCCTCATCAAGGCCCACGGCGGGCACATGGAAATTCTGCCGAAGATTGAGAACCTCGAAGGAGTGAAAAATTTCGACGCCATCCTAGCAGCGGCAGACGGGATCATGGTGGCCCGGGGCGATTTAGGGGTGGAGATTCCCGCCGAAGAGGTACCGCTGGTCCAAAAGGAGATCATCGATAAGTGCAACGCTGCGGGGAAGCCGGTGATCGTGGCGACGCAAATGCTGGAGTCCATGACGTCCAATCCCCGCCCCACGCGGGCGGAAGCCTCCGACGTGGCGAACGCCATCTTCGACGGGACGGACGCCATCATGCTTTCCGGGGAGACAGCCAGCGGCGATTACCCGGTGGAAGCGGTGCAGACCATGGATCGCATCGCTCGGCGCATCGAAAGTTCTCTTCATTATAAGAAGCTTTTCGTCGGTAAGGGCTTGGAACATCATACGACGACGGAAGCCATCGCCCACGCTACGGTGCAGCTGGCTTATGAATTAGAGGCCGCCGCCATTGTGACGCCCACGGAATCGGGCTACACCACGCAGATGGTGTCGAAGTACCGGCCGAAAGCGGCCATTTTCGCTTTTACGCCTCACGAGCGCGTAGCTCGGCATTTGAATCTGCGCTGGGGCGTTTTGCCCGCGCCGGCGGAACGGCTTTGGAAAGATGCCGGAGAAATGCGGCGCATGGCTACGGCGGCCGCGGAAAAACTCGGCGTCTTAAAGTCCGGGGATGTCACCATCATCACCTCGGGGATCAAGTGCGTCCCCGGCAACACCAGCTCCATCCGTGTGTATACAGTGAAATGACAGGCTGCGCTCCGGGAATCGTGTGCGAGAAAGTTATCCCGATGATGGAATGACGATATGGAGAGATGATTTCCTTGCCGAGGCTGCCTATTTTGCAGGGACGACTGCTTTAGATAATGTTTTTTCGGTGCTGCGGATACGGAAATTGCACTATTGCCAATGGGTTGGGGATATGGTACAATAACGAAACAGGTTACAGGTACGGAGGAGGCTCGGACGTTGCTTACGGTTTTAATGGTACTCGACGCGGTGATCGCGATCATTCTCATTGCGGCGATCTTAGGACAGGAAGCGAAGTCCGCCGGTATGGGCGGTTTGGACGGCGGGGGCAATACGGTTTTCAGCGGTAAAGCGAGAGGCATGGACGCGCTTTTGGCGCGGGTCACGATAGTGTTTGCGGTGTTTTTCGCGGCGATTACGCTGGTCATCGCGAAGATGACGATGTGAGACGGGCAAGCGTTCCCAACCTCCAACGGCTGGGAGCGTTTTTTTGTTGCGGTTTTGGCGAGAGGAGGAAAGGCCATGCTGATGGCGGGGGCGGAGCCTTTCTTGTTGCCCGGAGGGCCAGAGGGCGTTCTGCTCCTCCACGGCTTTACCGGGTCGCCGTCGGAGATGAAGCTCTACGGGGCATACCTTCAGGCGTGCGGCTACACGGTGTTGGCGATTCGGTTGGCGGGTCATGGTACATCGCCGCAGGATTTGGAACGGGTGACGGCGGCGGATTGGTTTAATGGCGCCGTGGACGGTTATGAACTCTTGCGCGGCTCCTGCCGGTCGATTTTTGCCGCCGGCCAGTCCATGGGGGCGCTCTTGGCCCTGTGGCTGGGGACGGTGCGAGAGGTTTCGCGGACAGTGTCGCTCTCCGCGCCGATTTATGTTCATGAAGGCCGGGATCTTCATAAGTTGCCGTCGCGGGTCGAAGCGCGAGGCCGTTTCTTGCCCAAGCTGTCTAAGAGTTTGCCGGGGATTCCCGCAGATTGCCGCGTGGCTTATCGGGTGATGCCGCTCTTGGCGGTGCATGAGCTCTTGGCGGTGGTGCAAACAGTTCGGGAGGCGCTGCCCAAGGTGCGGCAGCCGCTTTTAGTGGTGCAGAGTGCGCGGGATCATACGGTGGAGCCGGAGAGCGCGCCGTATATTTTCCATCATGTGCGGTCGGCGGATAAGCGGCTCGTTTGGCTGAAGCGGTCGGGGCATCGGCTCACCATCGATTCGGAGCGGGAGACGGTGTTTGCGGCTACGGCCGCGTTCCTGCGAGAAGAGCGAAAGCCGTGAGGCTGCCGATGTGCCCGGTAGAACGGGACGACGATAAAAAACAGGCATTGTGACAGATGAGATTTTTCCCCGATGGGGGGAGAGGGAGACAGAATTTTTATGGCAAAAATGGATATGAAAGAAGAAATCCTGACTTACATGCGGGAGGGCGCGTTCCGCCCCCTTTCCGCGGACGCACTGGCTGAAGGGATGAAGCGGACGGGGGCCGCGCGAAAATCCTTTGATCTGGCTCTCGCGGAGCTGGAAAAGAGCGCGGCAGTGATCAAAAATCGCAGCGGACTGTATGGCCTGCCGGAACACATGAACTTAGTGGTGGGCAAACTGAGCATGTCGGGAAAAGGCTACGGTTTCATCATTCCCGACGTAAAGCTCACGCCGGCAGACACGGATGTGTTCGTGCCGGGGGCGCTTTTGGCCAGCGCCATGCACGGGGATCGTGTGGTGGCGCGTCTCTCGCCGTCGCCGATTCCGGGGCGTTCCCGGGAAGGGGAGATCATCCGCATCGTGGAGCGGGCGAACACGAAAATTGTGGGAACCTTTGCGGCGACCCAGTCCTTTGCCTTCGTAACCCCAGACGATCAAAAGATCGGCCAGGACGTCTTCATTCCGAAAAAAGCCTTTCACGGGGCGAAAACGGGTATGAAAGTGGTGGCGAAGATCACCAAGTGGCCGGAGGGACGGCACAGCGCCGAGGGCGAGATCGTGGAAATCCTGGGAAAGGTGGGCGCGCCCGGGGTAGACGTGTTGTCGGTGATGCGTCAGTACGATCTGGCGCAGGAATTTCCCGACGAGGTGCAGGCGGCCGCCTATCAGGTGCCCCAGACGGTGATGCCGCAGGAGTATGAAGGGCGGCGGGACCGCCGGAATTTTACTGCGGTGACGATAGACGGAGACGATTCCAAGGATTTTGACGACGCGGTTTACGCGGAGCGGCGCGAGGACGGCGGCTGGTTTTTAGGGGTTTACATTGCCGATGTAAGCTGGTATGTGCGGGAAGGGGAACCGCTGGATCGGGAAGCCTATGCCCGGGGGACCAGCGTTTATTTAGTGGATCGCGTGATTCCCATGCTGCCCTTCGAGCTGTCCAATGGGATATGCAGCCTCAATCAAGGAGAAGACCGTTTGGCCATGGCCTGCGAGATGATCTTGGGGCCGGAAGGGCAGGTGCGTTCCTATGAGATCGTTCCGGCGGTGATCCGTGTTCATCGGCGGCTGACTTATAACGTCGTCAATCAGGTGCTGGTGGAGCAAGCGCCGGAGGCCGTGGCGGCCCAGCGCGATCTTTTGCCGATGCTGGCGACGCTCGCGGCGCTTCGGGAAGCGCGCAAATCAGTGCGCCGCCGCCGGGGCTCCATTGATTTCGATCTGCCCGAGGTGAAGGTGAAGTTAGACGAGGCAGGGCATCCCATTGAACTCATCAAGCGGACCGGTTCCCTGTCGGAGTCCATCGTGGAGGAGTGCATGCTCTTAGCCAATGAGACGGTGGCCCGGCACATGGAAAAAAAGGAGCTACCCTTTATTTACCGCGTCCATGAGCAGCCAAACCCGGAAAAGATCGAACGGCTGAACAGCCTTTTGGGCGCCTTCGGGCTTCACATTCATCCCAATGAGGAGGGAGAGATCCGTCCCATGGATGTGCAGCAGGTTTTGGAGCGGGTTGCCGGGCGGCCGGAAGAACGCATTGTGAGCGCGGTTTCCCTGCGCTCCATGCAGCAGGCGCGGTATGCCGATCAGAGCCTCGGCCATTTCGGGCTGGCGGCGCGGTACTACACCCATTTTACGTCTCCCATCCGCCGCTATCCGGATCTCATCGTTCATCGGCTGCTGCGGGAAACTTTCGCCACGGGGTCAATTCCCGCGAAGCGGCAGGATAAGCTCCGGGGCCTTCTGCCGGAGATCGCCGAGCATACGTCCCAAAGGGAGCGGGTGGCGGTGGAGGCAGAGCGCGAGACTACGGAGATGAAAGAGATCGAGTACATGACGCAGTTCGTAGGAGACACTTTCCATGGCGTCATCAGCGGCGTCACGGCCTTCGGCATCTTCGTGGAGCTTGATAACGGCGTGGAAGGATTGGCGCACGTTTCCCGCATGGTGAATGATTATTACGATTACGTGGAGGAGCAGTACGCCCTCATCGGGCAGCGGACGCGGCAGGTGTACCGGCTGGGCGATGAGGTGGAGGTCGTCTTGGTGCGGGCCAGCGTAGAGGAGCGCAATATCGACTTCATCCTGAAAGATAACGGCGTTTACGTGCCGGGCGAGGGAGAACAGGCGAAGAAGGGGGCGGCCAAGGGCAGAGGACGAGGAGCACGCTCCTCAGACGCGGCTGCCGGGAAAAAAGAAACTGGGAAACGGCAGGAGAAAAAAGTACCGGCAAAATCATCCGCCGAGCGGGGCCCGGCATCGTCGGAAAAAGCCGGCGCCAAGGCCGGCAACCGGGCGCCGTCGGGGAAGCAGAATAAGGACGGCTCGTCGCGGCGCAAAAAAACATCGGCGCAGCGAGAGATATCGGACAAGGAGAAGAAAAATCATTCCCTTGCGCCGTCATCTCGCGGCAAAAAAACGGATCGGAAGGGACAAGCGGCAAAACCCGGCGACAGCGCCGGGGCAAAAGCGGCAAAGACGGGACGTGCCGTGGGAAGCAAAGGGAAGGCGGCTTCGGAGACGAAAAAACTTCGAGGCGGATCGACGGACGGGCGGAAGAAGCGTCCATCGTTTGACGACGGGCTTCCCAATCGGGCCGTCTGGCCCGATCCGCCGGAGAAGCGCCGGTAAGCGTCGCGAGCCTGTAGCGCATGGGTTCATTCGCGGTCGTTTCCTTCTCTTTTAAAATTGTTTCACGTGAAACATGAAGCGAGGTGAACGCATGGGACAGAAAAATACAGCGGTAAAAATCGTTTGCGAAAACCGCAAAGCCCGTCACGATTATTTTATTCACGAGACGTATGAGGCGGGGATGGAACTTTTCGGCACCGAAGTCAAATCGCTCCGGGCCGGAAAAGCCAATCTGAAAGACAGCTACGCGGTGATCAAGAAGGGTGAGATGTACTTGGAGAATATGCACATCAGCCCTTACGAGCAGGGAAATATTTTTAATCGCGATCCCTTGCGCCCCAAGCGCTTGCTGCTTCATAAAAATGAGATCATGAAGCTTTTCGGGCAGACCCGGGAAAAGGGGTACACTTTAGTCCCGCTGAAGGTTTACTTCAAACGGGGGCGGGCCAAAGTGGAGCTGGCGCTGGCCAGCGGTAAGCATACTTATGACAAGCGGCGGGACATGGCGGACAAAGCAGCGAAGCGAGAGATGGAACGGGCCTTGAAGGATCGCCAGCGCACTTGAGCTGCCGCAGGCTGCGCTGAGAAAAAGTAGTGTTGCGCCGAAAAAATCTGTCGAAACTTAACCGATCAGTTTCGACAGATTTTTTGTATTGTAATTTAAATGGGAGTATTGGCTTAAGAATCAAATGCCGGGGAAAATAGTTGACTATTGCCGAGTATCATTATAAAATAAGAATGTTATCGGAAGGGAAACCGATCTGCCGACGATAGAGAAGATAAATAATTTAGGACGGAAGAAGGGGACGCCATGTACTTTTGGCGGTGGATAATTTCCGGGTATCGGCGGCTGACAGCTTACAGCCAGGGGGAGTATGAGAGAATTTTTGTCCGGGAAGGTTTGCGCAATCTGCTGTTCGTCGGTCTGGTCTTCGGCGTCGGCCTGCTTTTGGATATGGCTGGTTACGCGCTGATGGGAAATTTCGGGCTGGCCCGTCTCCCGGCATCCTGGACACTGGTCGCGGCACTTCTTGGCGGCGCAGCGGGCGCGTCCTTTGTCCTGCGAAAAAAGAAAAGGGATGTACGTTTCATGCGGATCGCCAGCCGGACGATCGTCAGCATGCTTCTCGTCAGCGCCCTGTTCCTGGCTTATTGGGAGGTGCGGGTCTCGGGCGGCCTTTATGTGTACTCGCTTACTATTATGGGGCTGGGGACGATGCTGAATTTGCCTCTGCGGGAAACGGCGGCCTATATTGCCATTTGCGATATCTGCGTCGCTTTTTTCCAGCACCATTGGGGTCTTCCTCTGTGGAATGATGATTTTATTCATCCCGACCTCTACATGATCTTTATGACAGTCGTGGCTATGGGAGCGGCCATGCAGCGCCATATCGCTTATCTCCTGCGGATACGGCAGCGTACTTCACTGCGGGCCATCGGGGAGACGGATCCTTTGACAGGGCTTTTGAACCGGCGCGGGATGGAGACGTATGTGCGGCAAAATCTTCGCACCGGTGAAGTCTGTGCGGCGCTTTTTGATATTGATAATTTTAAGTTGTATAATGATACTTACGGGCATGAAGCGGGGGATGCCTGTCTCAGGCGCGTGGCCCGTCTGCTGCGGGAGATGGTGCAAGGGCGCGATGCCATTGTGGTACGCTACGGCGGCGAAGAGCTGCTGCTCCTTTTCTTTGCGGCGGAGCTGTCAGAAGTGAAAGATGCGGTGGAGCAGGGAATGCGAAAGCTTTGGAATATGAAGATTTCCTCCGGAGACGGAGCGGCACAGCCGTTTCTCTCCATGAGCTGCGGGATAGCCGCAGGACGGGTAACTTTAGCGGATCAAAGCGCGCGTATTTGCCAGCTCATCGCGGCGGCGGATGAAAAGCTCTACACGGCGAAGCGCGCCGGAAAGAACCGCTGCGTGGTGTAAACGGGAGTGAGACCATGAGGGACAAAAGAATGTTTTTAGCGGCTTGGATCAGACGGCGGACATTGGGCTTTTTGGTGCTGCTGTCTTTTTTCTTGTCCTCATCGGCGGCGGCGGAACCGGTCCTTTCGGCGGAGATGGAGTATCTCTGCGGGTGGGTGGCGCTGGCCAGTTACAGCGACCGGGTGGGGGATGTGGCCCGGGAAGAATTGGCGGCTAACGATTTTGTCATGCTGCCGTTCCGGGAGGAGGATAAACGGACAACGGCCAGCTACTACCTCTTGCGTCGGGAGGAACCGACAGGGCCGATGTATCTCCTTTCTGTGACAGGAACGAAGGATTGGAAAGATATCAAGCTGGATCTTTCCCTGCATAAAGTTCCCTTCGCTGGGCACACACCGGAAGAATTTCGCCAGGCGGCGGCCCGCAAGGAAGCGACTTCCGCCGAGCCTCTGGTACACAGCGGGTTTAACGCTTACGCGCAGACGGCTTTCTTTACGCCGAAGGAGGGGATGCCAACCATTGGGGAACAGCTCCGCGACGTTCTCTTAGCGGAGCCAAAGGCGCGGCTCTGCCTTACAGGGCACAGCCTGGGCGGCGCGGTGGCGGTGCTTTTGGCCGGACGATTGGCGGATATGGGGGTGCCGCCGGAGCAGCTCTCCGTGATCACTTTCGGTGCCCCGGCGGTGGGGAACAAGGCCTTCGCTAAAAAGTATGAAACCATGGCGGTGCGCCGTGTGGTCATGGCCGGGGATCCTGTGGGGGCGGCGGTGCAGGCCGTTGATTCGGATTATGTGCAGTTCGGGGAGGTGACGCGGCTCACGACGATGCGGAAGCAACACCGCTTCTCCCACGCCATGGTGAGTTATGTGGATGCCCTTTTGCGCCGCAATTTCGAAGATGTCGGCGAAGCGGCGGGGCGTGGGGAGGGAGATGCCGGCGCCTTTCCGCAGGTTTATCTGGCGGCGGAATTTTCTCTCCCGGAAAATTTTACGGCGGATATTCCCGTGTGGCGAAGGGCTACCGCCAGCCTGACGGCGCGGCAACTCCCCGGGGTCGTTGCGGGAGAGGCGGCGACGTTGACAGAGGCGCAGGAAAAGGCGCGTACCATGGGCTGTACGTATATTCTTTGGCAAAGTTACGAGATGAAGCGGGAACGGGAACGGCAGGACGCGTATCAGGTGATCCTCCAGGAGGGCCTTTTTGATATTGAAGGGCATCTCCTTTCGGGGCAGGGCTTCACCACCGGCACCGCTTCCATGACGCCGCTTTTGGCTGCACTCTATAACACGGCGGCGGGACGCCCCGGGCTGGAGGCGGCGTTTGGAGCCGCAAATGCAGAGCGATGACAGCAGACTGTCTTCATTAAAGAGGTCTTCTTCCACAGGAAAGGTTTGCGTCCGGCGGTTGACGAGCCTATAATATTTCCAGAAGAGAAAAAACGGAAGGGTATGTATGGGCATGGACGGGTCGAATTTTATTGTCGCCTTTAAGGCCGTGGTGCCGATTTTTGTCCTCATCGGGATTGGCCTTTGGATTCGGCGGCAGAAGATGCTGACGGACGAAGAATTGAAGAACGTCAACCGCGTGGTGTTTCAGATTTTTTTCTTCACCATGATGTTTTATAATGTGTATACCACAAATATTGGAGATATTTTTCGCCCGAGACTTGTCCTCTTCGCCCTCGCCGCCTTGGGGGTCGTCTACGCCGCGGCCTTTGCCGCCGTCTGTTGGTGGGAGGCTTCTCCCCGGCGGCGAGGCGCAATGATTCAGGCGATTTATCGCAGCAATTTCGTCCTTTTGGGGATTCCCATCGTGGGCAATCTTTTCGGAGACGATCAGCTGGCGGTCCCCATCATGATGATCGCCGTCATCGTGCCGATCTATAATGTGCTGGGGGTCGTTACCTTAGAGCTTTTTCGCGGCGGCTCTTACAGCCTGCCGCATCTCTTGCGGGGTGTCCTGCAAAATCCGATGATTCGCGGCGCGCTCTTGGGGCTTTTCTGTCTGCTTTTGCACATTCCCCTTCCCGCGCCGGTGCTAAAGCCCCTCGCCCACGTGGCGGCAGCGACGACGCCTTTGGCACTCATCATCTTAGGGGCGTCCTTTCGCTTCGGCACCACGGTGGACCATCGGCCGCAGCTCCTTGCCTGCATCGCGGCCCGCCTCCTTGTGGTGCCCGGAGCGGTGCTCACGGCGGCAGCGCTCTTTGGTTTTCGGGGCATTGAATTTGCCACCCTGCTCTCTGTTTTTGCCACTCCGTGCGCCGTAGCGGGGTTTGCCATGGCTCAGCAGATGGACAGTGACGCCGATTTGGCGGGGAATGCGGTGGTCTTTACGACCGCGTTGTCATCCTTCACCCTCTTTGGCTGGATCTTTTTGTCCAAGACAGTGGGGCTGTTTTAGCGGCGGGCCGTGAGGAGAAGAAGTTGACAGGCGGGGAAATCCTTTCTATCATAAAGTAAGCGATGCGCCCCCTGGGGCGAAGAGCAAAACATTTCCCGGCAGCGGCCGATTTGGCTGCTTTTCCGGGGATTCGAGGAGCGATATGGGATGAAGGTTTTGATTACCGGGGGCGCGGGGTTTATCGGCTCTCATTTGGCGGCGCATTTACGGGCGGCAGGAGACGAGCCGGTGGCTTTGGATAATTTGTCCGTGGGGCGGCGGGAGAATCTGCCCCCGGAGGTAAAGCTCATCGTGGCTGATATTTTGGACGTGTCTTTGAAGGATACGGTGGCGGCAGGACAGTTTGACGCCATTGTCCATCTGGCGGGGCAGACGATGGTGAACGCCTCGGTGGAGGATCCGTCCTTTGATGCCCGACAGAATGTCCTGGGGACAATACAGGTACTGGAAGCAGCGCGTCAGGGCGGCGTCCGGCGGATCATTTTTGCCTCGACAGCTGCCGCTTACGGAGACGTGCGGGAAAGCGAGCTTCCCATTGGAGAATCCCGGGCCTTGGCACCGCTGTCCTTTTACGGCCTGAGCAAGGTGACGGCGGAGGGATATTTGGCGCTGTACCAGCGCCTTTTTGGGCTTGATTACGTCGTACTGCGTTTCGCGAATGTCTACGGCGAGCGGCAGGGCGACGGAGGCGAGGGAGGCGTCATCAGCATTTTCGCCCGAGCGGCGGCGAAGGGGGAGCCGTTGACGATTTTCGGCGATGGTGAACAGACGCGGGATTTCGTCTACGCGGGGGATATCGCAGCGGGTATTCGAGCCGCTCTCCTTACTTCGTCGCCCAATGCGGCCTATAATCTTTCCACCGAATCACAGACGAGCCTGCGGACGCTGGTGGAGCTGCTGGCGGAGGCTGCTGGGCGTGCAATCGTCCCGCAATATGGGCCGGAACGCCCCGGCGATATCTATAAGTCATCACTGGCCAACGAACAGGCGAAGCGGTATCTCGGCTGGCAGCCGGAGGTTTCTTTGGCGGAAGGGCTGCGGCGTACCTATGGGTATTTTAAGGGACAGGTCCCATGAAATACATCGCTGATGATTGGGCCGGGGAGAAGGACGGGGGGTGGCTTCCTCGCCGTCCTGTAGTGCCGCGGAGAGAAGGCTGCGACCACCGGAGATGGCGGTGCGCCGCCGATGAAGCTGGGGGAAAAGCAGCGGTTTCAGAGCATTGGGGCCGAAGAGATACTCTCTGAAGGGAGCGGCTTTATGATATACCTTTTAAAATTTGGCGCCAGCTTTATTTTGCCCCCGGGGATCTTTTTCGTGCTGCTCTTTGGGATTGCTTTCTGGGCGTGGCGGCGGCGGGCGCGGCAGATTGCCGGCGCCGTTTTTGTCGTGACCTTCGCCTTTTATCTTCTTTCCACCAGCCTGGTGGCGGATGCTCTCCTGCGCGGACTGGAAAATCAATATGAACCGCCGGCTTATCCCGCCGGAGATGTGATCGTTATGCTGGGCGGCGGGGCCATGGGAGATACGCCGGATGTGGACGGTGTGGGGACGCTCTCTTCCAGCCCGGCCAACCGCCTTCTGACAGCGGCGCGTCTCTGGCGGCGGCTTCATGTTCCCATTCTCCTTTCCGGGGGGCAGGTCTATGCGGACAGCGGGACGGAGGCCCTCATTGCCCGCCGGGTTTTGGTGGGGCTGGGTGTGCCGGAGGAGGATATCCTTCTCGAAACGAAAAGTCAAAACACGACGCAAAATGCCCGCTATTCGGCACAAATTCTCCGGGAGAAAGGGTTTTCCCGGCCTATTTTAGTGACCTCAGCCTTTCACATGCCCCGCTCGGTTCTCAATTTTGCGAAACAGGGGATAGAAGTCGTTCCTTATCCGGCGGATTTTTGGACGAATCAGAAGCCGCGGGTTTTCCATTATTCCCGGCTTCGGCCACAGTCGGACGCCTTGTCGGCCAGTGCCGTGGTGCTTCAGGAGCGGCTGCGGACGCTGGTGACGATCTTCTTTGAATGAGAGGTCCTTATGGCGAAGATGTTGACGGAGGGCAGCCCGGCGCGCCTAATCTGGGGTTTTACGCTCCCCCTCTTAGCGGGGAATATTTTCCAGCAGATGTACGCTTTCGTGGACACCTTAGTGGTAGGGCGTTTTTTAGGGGTGGAGGCGCTGGCGGCGGTGGGCTGCACCGGCGGCCTCATGTTCCTTTTGATGGGATTTGTCATCGGGACGGCCACGGGACTTTCTATTTACACCGGCCAGCGCTATGGGGCGCGGGACATGGCGGGGGTGCGAAAGAGCGCCGCCGCCTGTTTTTTGTTGGCGGCACTCATCGGGGTGACGGTGGCGGCGGTCAGTGTTTTAGGGGCGCGCCCGGTGCTGCTTCTCATGCAGACGCCGCCGGAAATTTTGGAAGATGCGGTGACGTTCATCAGTATCATCGGCGCCAACGCGCCGTTTCTCATGCTTTTTTCCATGCAGGCCAATCTCATTCGCGCCTTGGGCGACAGTCGGACGCCCACTTGGCTGCTGGCTTTGGGGCTGACACTGAACATATTATTTGAGCCGCTCTTTATCTTAGGATTGGATTTAGGGGTGCCGGGGGCGGCGCTGGCCACGGCTGCTTCCCAGGTGGTGGCCAATATCTTTGGCCTTTGGTATATTCGCCATCATGTTCCTGCGCTTTGGCCCCGGCGGGAAGACTGGCGTTTTTCCCTTCGGATGCTCCAGCAGCATTTACGATTGGGACTCCCCATGGGCTTTCAGGGTTCGGTTATCGCTTTGGGGGCCATTATCCTGCAGGTGCCCCTCAATCATCTGGGGCCAGTGGCGGTGGCGGCTTATTCGGCAGCGCAAAAGGTAGACACCATCGGGGTCATGCCCATGATGTCCTTTGGCATGGCCATGGCGGCTTACACGGCGCAAAATTATGGTGCGGGACAATTCGCGCGCATCCGGGCCGGGGTGTGCGCCGGTATTTTGATGTCGGGGACGTTCAGCATTGCCGTAGGGCTCTTGATGTATTTTGGCGGGGGGGTCCTCATTGCGCTCTTCGTCGGCCCCGAGGAGGCGCAGGTGATTTCTTACGGCCATCTTTACCTGGCTGTGGACGGCGCCTGTTATCTTCTCTTGTCGCTGCTCTTTATTTTTCGCTTCACGCTGCAAGGGCTGGGACAGACTTTTGTCCCCACATTGGCCGGTTTTATGGAGCTGCTGATGCGGGCGGGGGCGGCATTTTTTTTGATCGATCGGTTCGGCTATCTGGGCGCATGTCTGGCGAATCCTCTGGCGTGGCTGGGCGCCTGTCTGCCCCTCGTGCCGGCTTATTTCTGGGTTCGCCGCACCCTGCGCGATCCGATTGCGGAAGAAAAGACCGGCTGAAGGGATCCGTTGTCGGCAGCAGAGAAAACTTTGCCGGATTTTAATAAAATAGAGAAGGATTTCTGCCCATTGATATAGAACATAGAAATTGAAAACTTTAGGCGTAAGGTCGTAGGACGGTAGGGCGTATTCAGGGGCTGGAGGGAAGAAGGATGGAGATCAGCAACCAAGGCTTTGGGGCTTATGACATTCGCGGGATCTATCCGACGGAAGTGAATGAGACGCTGGCCTATCGTGTCGGCCGGGCCTTCGTGGCTCTCCTGGGCGCAAAGCGTGTAGCGGTAGGGCACGATATCCGTCTCTCGGGCCCGGCGATCAGTGAGGCACTCACCCGGGGGCTCACGGAGGCAGGCTGCGATGTGGTGGACATCGGGCAGTGCGGTACGGAGATGATCTACTTCGCTACGGCGCATTGGCAGTTAGATGGCGGCATCATGGTAACGGCCAGTCACAATCCGAAGAATTATAACGGCATGAAGCTGGTACGGGAGGGGGCGCGTCCCATTTCCCGGGATACGGGACTTTTGGACGTTGAAAAAGCCGTCATGGCGGGAGATTTTCCCCCGCCTGCTGCGCCGCCTGGAAAAGTAGAGAGGTGCGATGTCACGGATCCCTATGTAGAACATCTTCTCTCCTATATTGATGTGAAGGCCTTAAAGCCTTTGACGGTGGTGGCGAATACTGGCAACGGCGCGGGAGGCCCTATCGTCGCCGCTCTCGCCAAGCGGCTGCCGGTGAAAATTCTGCCCCTCTATTCCGAACCGGACGGCAATTTCCCCCACGGCGTGCCGAACCCGCTGCTGCCGGACAACCGTGAAAGCACGGCGCGGGCGGTGCGGGAAACGAAAGCGGATCTGGGATTTGCTTGGGACGGGGATTTCGACCGTTGCTTCCTTTTTGATGAGAAAGGACAATTTATCGAGGGATACTATATCGTAGGCTTTTTAGCGCAGGCGTTTTTGAAGCGCCATCCGGGGGCTAAGATCATCTATGACCCGCGGGTGACGTGGAATACGATTGAAATCGTGGAGAAGATGGGCGGTGTCCCGGTGATGTGCAAGAGCGGCCACGCCTTCATCAAGGATCGGATGCGGCGGGAAGATGCGGTGTACGGCGGCGAGATGAGCGCCCATCATTATTTCCGCGATTTTTCTTTCTGCGACAGCGGCATGCTGGTGTTTCTTTTGGTGATGGAACTGGTATCCGAAGCGGGAAAGCCGCTCTCCGCGCTGATGGCGGAGCGCATGGCGAAATTCCCCTGCAGCGGCGAGATCAACAGCACGGTAGCGGATGCGCCGGCGGTTTTAGCGGCCTTGGAAAAAGAATACGGGCCGCAGGGTGAGGTCAACAAGGTGGACGGCCTCAGCGTGGAATTTCCCACTTGGCGCTTCAATCTTCGGATGTCCAATACGGAGCCGGTCATCCGCCTCAATGTGGAGACCCGGGGGGATGAGGCGCTGCTTCGGGAAAAGACGGAGGAGCTTCTGACGAAGATTCGCCGCTGAGGGGAATGGGAAAGGGATTCTGGGAGAAGGACAGAGGTGAAGCCGCGTGAAAAAGATCCGTAAGGCCATCATCCCGGCGGCGGGCTTAGGGACGCGCTTTCTTCCGGCGACGAAAGCACAGCCGAAAGAAATGCTGCCCATCGTGGATAAGCCGGCCATTCAGTTTATCATGGAAGAGGCTATCGCGTCGGGGATTGAGGAGATCCTCATCATCACCGGCCGCAATAAGCGCTCCATCGAGGATCACTTCGACCGCTCCTTGGAATTGGAGCAGCAGCTGCGCGCCCAGGGGAAATATGATCTGCTGAAAATGGTGGAGGAAATATCCGATATCACCGTTCACTTTATTCGCCAGAAAGAAGCTCGCGGCTTGGGGCACGCAGTGCTATGCGCCCGTCAATTTGTGGGCGATGAGCCTTTCGCTGTCCTCTTGGGGGATGATCTGGTGGATGCCGCGGTGCCTTGCCTGTCCCAGCTCATCGACGTCTACCTGGAATTGGGCGGCAGCGTCTTAGGGGTACAGCCGGTGCCCCAAGATCAGGTGTCCCAGTACGGTATTGTCTCTCCGCGGCCCTTGAAGCCAAACGTCTGGCAGGCCGTCAATTTAGTGGAGAAGCCCGCGGTGGGGGAAGCCCCGTCGAATTTGGCGGTGCTGGGCCGCTATGTGCTCGAGCCGGAAATTTTCGATATCTTGGAGAATACCGCTCCGGGACGGGGAGGGGAAATTCAACTCACGGATGCGATTTGCACCTTGGCCGCCCGGGAGAAGGTCTACGCGTATCAATTTGATGGGCGGCGTTACGACATCGGGGATAAGGAGGGCTTCTTAGAAGCTACGGTGGAGCAGGCCCTCAAACGTCCGGAACTGCGGGATCGCTTCATGACCTATCTGGTGCGTTCCCTCGGGCCGCTTATCGAAGCGAAGCGTTCTGGTGCGGACAAGACGCGGAAGGAAGCGATCCGGCGGAAAAAGGAGAGAAAGGCATGAGACTGACCCTGCCTTCGGGCTTTTCCTTTGATTATACGAATCTGGTCGGCGCGGGGTGCGTGACGATAGAGGATGTCGAGGCGCTGACGCCGCGCCTTACAGCGGCCCACCACGCCGTAGCGGGCATGCGCCGCACCGGTCTCGTGCGCGGTCATCGTGCTAAAGACGGCGCGCCGGAAAAGGTGCTGTTTTCCGAGCTCCCCTACGTGGCGGAAGGGCATCTGAATTCTCCTGTTTCCTTAAAGCGGTTGAAGGCCTTTGGGGAAGAGGTTCGAGAAAACGTTGATGTTGTGGTGTCGCTGGGCATCGGCGGCTCTTATCTGGGGAATCGGGTTCTCTTTGACGTGACAGGGGGCGCGTTTTGGAACGAGAAGTCGCGCGCCGAGCGCGGCGGCTGGCCGGAGGTTTATTTCAGCGGGAACAATATGGATCCCCGCCGCGCGACGGATCTCATCGCCCATCTGACGCGGCGGGCGGTCCGCGTGAAGTCCCATGCGGGCCGCCCGCTCCATGTCCTTCTTCTGGTGATCTCAAAGTCCGGCAACACCTTGGATACCATGTCGAATTTTATGCTCCTCTATGATCGTTTGGGACGGACCGCTGACATTCGCCTGTCAGTGACGGCTGTCACCGATCCCGCGATAGAATCGCCCACGCTCCTTCACCGGTTGGCGGCGGAGAAAGGATGGCCGATGTTCTCTGTCCCTGACGGCGTGGGGGGGCGTTTTTCTGTTTTTTCTGAGGTGGGACTTTCCCTAGGGGTTTGTATCGGATTTGATATCGAGGGATTTTTGGCGGGGGCGCGGGCCATGGATGAAAGTTGTCAAAAGGATGAGGTGTGGCAGAACCCGGCGATGCTCAACGCGGCGCTCAAATTCCTGGCGGCGGAAAAGTACGGGCGGGATATTGAAGTCATGATGCCCTATGGCGACGATCTGAAATCTCTGGCCGAATGGTACATCCAGCTTTTAGCGGAATCCTTGGGGAAAGAACGGAATCGCGAGGGGCGGGTGGTGCATTATGGCCGAACACCCGTGGCCGCCGTGGGAACTACCGATATGCACGCCCAGACGCAACAGCACCAGGAAGGCCGCCTCAATAAAGTGGTGCAGTTTCTGCGGGTGGAGACATGGCCGGATGATCCTGTCATCCCCAATGTGTTTCCTGAGGCGGCGCCGCTTTCCGCCATCGCCGGGGTGACGATGGGCGAAGCCTTGGAGGCGGCCCGCCAGTCGAATGCAGAGGCCTTGACGGGCAACGGCCGTTTCAACGCCCTCTTCAGCTTGCCGAAGCTGAGCGCTTACCATTTGGGTGAGCTGATGTATCTTTTGGCGCTTTCCGTGGCGTACGAGGGGGAATTGGCAGATGTGGATGCCTTTGATCAGCCGGGGGTAGAAGCTTACAAAAAGGTGCTGGGGCCGCGATTAGCGGAGATCAGAAACGTGAAGGGAGAATGTCCGCGTGAGGGATGAAAAAGGGCGGTCAAGGCCCGGGGGCGAGGGGACGCACGAGGGGAACACGAGGCTGTTTACGGCGGAAGAAAACGCTGCCCTCGGGGGGTGCTTTTCTGCTATCGCGCACCGATTCACGCCCTTTGCGCGGCGTTGGGGCGTGATGCTTTTGACCGCTTCCGTAGCCATCGGGGTGGGCGCGGGCTATTTCTTTGTGCCGACTCCACCGCCGGTGACGGTCAGGCTGCCGGAAGCCCGCCCGGCGATGATGGGGGCCGCCGCGGGCATGGCGGCGCCTTCGCCGCGACGGCTCCCCTTGAGGACGCCTTTCACCCGGGGGCATGAGAGACGCCGGACACTTTCTGAGAGCCGACCGTCGCCAATTCCTCCTGTCACTCCACCGACACCCTCAATCGCCGCTTCGCGATCAGGTTCAGCAGGTCCGGCACAGCTGGTGGGCGTGGTAACGACGGCGGAAAACAGCCGCGCTATCCTTTTGTGGAAAGGACGGCAGGTGGTCTTGGCGCCGGGAGATTCTGACGGAATGTTGACGCTGCTGTCGGTAGCGGAAGATACGGCGCGGGTACGGGAGGCAGGAACGGAGCACGTTCTCCACTTACCGCGTCACGCGGCGGAGGCAGAGCGTTGCCCTGCGCCTCGCCGCGAAGGGAGGGGATAAGGTTTGAAACGACGGATCCTGTGGATGGGGGTGGCGATGCTGCTCCTTTTCCCGCCTTTGGCTGTCGCCGACCCCGTCAGTCTTCACGTGACGGATGGGGATGTTCGGGCCGTCCTTTCGGCCATGGCCAGCCTCGGCCATTTCGGGTTGGTGCTGGACGATTCCGTCAAGGGCAGGATGAGCATCGACGTGGACGAGGCTGAGCCGGAGGATATCGTGGCCCGGATCGCCGCCGCTAAAGGTCTGTTCCTTGAGGAACGCGACGGCGTTTTTCTCCTGACGGCGATGGGCCAAAGGCTTTATCACCCCTACACGTTCCCTGTTCATTATGCAGACTTGACGACGGTGCGGGACGCAGTGGCCTTGGCCGTTTATCAGGAAGACGAGCGGGGCGAAGGCGTAGCGGCGGGGAAGGAAAAGAAAAGCCCGCGCCAAGAGACTGGGGCCGGGGAGCGGGTACTCATCGACCCGGGGACAGGGACGCTGCTCCTCATGGGAACGGCGGCGGAAGCCGAAGCAGCCCGGAGTATCATCGCCGCTCTGGATCAGCCTATTCGTCAAGTGGCCTTGGAAGCGAAGGTCATCGCGATCCAGAAGGACGCGGCGAAAAAATTGGGAATCGAGTGGGAATGGTCGAAGCTGCCGCAGTACCCGAATCATCGCACGGACTATGAAACCCGCCGGCGTACCGTCCAAAATCCTGACGGCTCATATACTACGGTGACGGAGGATTGGCCGAAGGTGACCACGGAGCGGATCTGGCCGCCGGGGGAAGAGGTTCCGGGCATCTTTCAGTTTGGGCGCGGGCCCGCGGGGCATCCTTTTGAGCTTTACTTCGGAGCAACCCTCAACGCCCTCATCACCGACGGAAAAGCGCAGATCTTAGCCAGACCCAACATTACTACCTTGCAGGGGCGGGAGGCTGTCATCAACATTGGCGGGGAAGTGCCGGTGCCTACGATATCCACTACTAACGCCACCACGACCACCTCTGTTACCTATCGGGAAGCGGGGATTATTCTCCGCTGCACGCCCCGGGTGAACCCGGAAGGCGGCGTGACTGCCACCGTACACACCGAGGTCAGCTCGCCCCTTTATGTAGAATCTCTGAAAGCGTATCGTTTTCAGAAGCGCTCCGCGGATACCACTGTGCGTCTTCGGGACGGGGAGACCATGGTCATCGGCGGCCTCATCGGCAGCGAAGAGACGAAGAGCTTGTCGAAGGTTCCTTTTTTAGGCGATTTACCCATTTTGGGCGTGTTCTTTCGCAGCGTCCGCACCAGTAAGTCCGATTCGGAGATTATGATTTTTTTGACGGCGCACGTCTTAGACGAGACGGGAGGAAAGGAGGCATCGGGAACGTAATTGCCAAACGACGGGGAATATTCAATGGGACAAAGGAAATGTCTGATTTGGAAAGGATAGGGATAGCGTATGTCGATTAAGATTCTGATTGCGGATGATCACGCCCTGCTCCGGCAGGGGATCAAGCGAGTGCTCAATTTCGAGGAGGATTTGGAGGTCATCGGAGAGGCCGGGGATGGACAGGAAGCTCTGGCTCGAACCCTGGTATTGCAGCCGGATATCATTCTCCTGGATCTCAACATGCCGAATCTTTCCGGGCTGGAAGTTACTCGCCAGCTGCAGGCGGCGCGCGCGCGTACCCGTATCATCGCTCTCACCATTCACGACAGCGACAAGTACGTATTGGAAATGCTCCGAAACGGCGCTTTGGGCTACCTCCTAAAGGATGTGGAACCTTCCATGCTGATCAAGGCCATCCATGTGGTGGCAGGGGGTGACGCCTTTGTTTATCCTAAGTTAGCGGAGCGCATTTTCGGCGGCCTGATCGAGGGCGAGGATGTGAACGCTAAAGCACGGGAAATGTGGCGCGAGGGCCGGGCGGAGCGTCTTACGCCTCGCGAACTGGACGTCCTCTCCTGTATTGCCAAAGGATTTTCCAACCAAGACATTGCCCAGGCTCTTTTTGTCAGCGAAAAGACCGTGAAAAACCATCTGACGAACATCTTCCGTAAACTTAACGTCAATGACCGTACCCAAGCTCTCATTTATGTCTTAAAACATAAGATCATGACGCTGGAATAAAGTTCCCCGGCGCTTCCTCGTGACCCCGGCGCGTCAGGCTTTCCTTGACACTCCGGGGTCGTTGATGTACTATCATTGTAGTGAAAAAATTCATTTTTCCTGACCGCGCGGCGATAATGGACGAGGGGGATATACATGACAGGCACATTCTACGGGATCGGGGTCGGCCCCGGCGATCCCGAGCTTTTGACGATGAAAGCGGTGAAAGCGATCCGCGAGGTGGATATCCTCATCGCGCCAAAGACGGAAAAAAAAGACGGCAGCGTGGCGCTGGACATCGCCCGTCCCTACCTCAAAGAGGACGTGCGTATCGTCTATCAGGTGTTTCCCATGGTCAAAGCCTTTGAAAAGGACACAACGGCCTGGGAAGCGAATAAAAAGGAAATTTTAGGCTTCCTGCACGAGGGGAAGAACGTGGGCTTTCTGACTTTGGGGGACGCCATGTTTTTCAGCACCTATATTTACGTGTTTCGCCTCCTGGAAAAAGAAGGGGTTCCTATCGAAACGATTCCCGGGATTCCGGCGTTTATTGCCATGGGGAGTCATTTGGGCTGGCCCATCGTGGAGGGGGACGATGTCCTGAGCGTCATTCCGGCGACCGCTGATACGGAAAAGATCCGCCGGGTCGCGCAGGTTTCGGACAATGTGGTGCTGATGAAGGTCTACAAGAATTTCCCGGAGATGGCTGATCTTTTGGAAGAAGAAGGGATGGCAGGAAATGCCGTCATGGTGAGCCGCTGCGGCCTGCCGGATGAAGAGCGCATCGATGACATTATGGCGCGCAAAGACCGCCCGGTAAATTATCTGTCAACAATTCTGGCACGAAGGACGAGAGCATGATGAAGGAGCAGTTTTATCCGGTTAATATGAAATTAGGCGGCCGCCGCTGCGCCATCGTGGGCGGCGGCCATATTGCGCTGCGCCGAGCCAAGGCTCTCGTGGCGGCGGGGGCCATCGTGACGGTCATCGCGCCGCAGGCGCTGCCGGAAATTGTGGACCTGTCGCGGGAAGGTGTGATTCGCTGGATCGCCGAGCCTTTCACGGCGTCTCATATCGTGGGGATGTTTCTTGTGGTCTGTGCCACCGACGACGAGGCGGTGAATCGGGCCGCCGCGTGGTCGTCGAAAGCCACGGGGGCGCTGGTGAATATGGCCGCGCCTCCGACGGAACTGAGCGATTTTACGGTACCAGCCCAGGCGGGACATGGTCAGCTTCTCTTGACGGTGTCCACCGCCGGTGCCAGCCCCGAACTTTCCCGTGTCCTCTGCCGGGAATTGGCGGATAACTTTGTCGAAGTTTACGGAACGTGGCTTGATCGGCTGGCCCCTTTGCGGCAGGAAGCCCAGAAGAAATTTTCCGGCAGCGAGGTGCGGGAGATCTTCTGGCGTTCGGCGCTGGACGACGAGGTCATGGCGCTGGTGCGGCAGCGAAAGTATGACGAAGCGGAGGCTCGGGTGAAAGATGCGATTGCTCGTTTTAGGCCTCAATCATAAGACCGCCCCCGTGGCGCTCCGGGAGCGTTTCGCCCTCTCGAAAGAGAAGGTGCGCCGGGGCCTCCAGCATTTGGGGGAATATGATCCGCTGCACGAGGCCGTGATCGTTTCCACTTGCAACCGCAGTGAGATATATGCCATGGCGGCGGACGAGACGACCGGGATGGACGCGATCCGGCAATTCTGGGCGGATATGACCGGTCATCGGGAAAATATTGACGATTATCTATATACATTTGTGGACGAAGCTTGTATGCGCCATCTCTTTCGGGTGGCGTCCAGCCTTGATTCATTGGTCATCGGGGAAGGGCAGATCTTGAGCCAGGTGAAGGACGCTTATGCGCTGGCCCATTCCGCCGGAACCACCAGCACTGTCCTCAACACCCTCTTTCATCGTGCTATCACCACCGGCAAGCGCGTGCGGACGGAAACACGCATCGCCTTTAACGCTGTGTCCGTGAGTTACGCGGCGGTGGAGCTGGCACGGGACATCTTAGGGACGCTGGAAAATTCCAGCGCCCTCATTTTCGGTGCGGGAAAAATGGCCGAATTGACGGCGGAAAATTTACAGGGACGTGGCGTGAAGAAAATTTATGTGGCCAACCGCCACCGGGAGAATGCGGAAGAGATGGCGGCTCGGTTTGGCGGTGAGGCGGTGGATTTCGACGCGGGACTGGAAGCCGTGCCAGATGCGGATATTGTGGTGACATCCACGGGCGCACCCCACTATGTCATTCATTCGTGGGATACCCAGCGGGCCATGCGGGCCCGGGGCGGCCGGCCGCTGGTCTTTATTGATATCGCTGTGCCCCGAGATGTGGATCCCGAGGTGTCGGACATTCAGGGGGTCACTGTTTATAACATCGACGATTTGGAAGAGGTTGTGGACGAGCACAAGCAGGAGCGCCAGAAGGAAGCTCATCAGGCGGAAGCAATCATCGAGGAGGAAGTGGCCTCGCTGCGGGAGAAATTTCAGTACCTCTCCTTTCAGCCCCTCATGGCGCGGCTCTCCAACCGCGCCGATAAGATCCGGCGGCGGGAATTGCGGCGGGCGCTGGGAAAGCTGCCTCAGTTGGATGCGGCGGGGGAGAAAGTCATAGAGCACATGTCCCGGATGATCGTCCGCAAACTCTTGCGCTTTCCCATGATGGAGATCAACGCGGCGGCGGGGACGGAGCGGGAACAGTTCTACATCGACGCGATGAACAGCCTGTTCAAATTGGATTTTATCGGGGAGGCGGAAACGGCGGATGGGGAAGACGCTCATCATCGGTACGCGCAGCAGTAAGCTGGCCCTTTGGCAGGCGGATTACGTCGCCGGGCGGCTGCGGGAAGCGCACCCCGGCCTTGTCGTCGAAGAAAAGCGGATGACTACGAAGGGGGATCGGATCCTCGATGCACCGCTGGCGAAGATCGGCGGGAAAGGGCTCTTCACGAAAGAATTGGAAACGGCCATGCTGGCGGGGGAGATCGATATCGCCGTGCACAGTCTGAAGGACATGCCTACGGAGGTGCCGGAGGGGCTGGTCATCACGGCGATCACAGAGCGCTACGATCCCGGAGACGCGGTGGTCAGCCCCCGCTATCGGACACTCGCCGCGCTGCCCAAGGGGGCGCGGGTGGGAACCTCCAGCCTGCGCCGCCGGGCGCAGATTTTGGCGGCTCGTCCCGATCTGACCCTCCTCGATCTGCGGGGCAACGTCAACACACGATTGAAAAAATTGGACGCGGGAGAGTATGACGCCATTATTTTGGCGGTGGCCGGACTCAAACGGCTGGGGTTTGGGGAGCGGATCACGGAAGTCCTGCCGCGTACCTTGTGCCTTCCGGCGGTAGGACAGGGGGCGCTGGCCATCGAGGCGCGGGCGGAGGACACCGAAACCCGGCGACTGGTGGATTTTTTGCGGGACAACGCCATGGCGGACTGCGGGTTGGCGGAGCGGTCTTTCCTGAAAACGGTGGAGGGCGGCTGTCAAGTGCCGGTGGGGGTTTATGCTGTGGCCGAGGGCGAGGACATGACGGTGGAAGCGGTCATTGCCTCCTTGGACGGGCGCGAGAGCTTTCGAGATATTCTGCGGGGATCGCGTCGAGAAGCGGAAAACTTAGGGAAGGCCTTGGCGGATCGCCTGTTGGATGCGGGCGGTATCAAAATATTGCATGAGATCGGCCTTTTGCTTGACCGGGGTGCTGAAGTCCGGTTGGAGGAAAGGGGTCTGTTTACAGAAGGGGAGGACAATATGTCAGGCATCGTGTACTTAGTGGGAGCGGGGCCGGGGGACAGTCGGCTCATCACCCTCAAGGCGGTGGACTGTCTGAAGAAGGCGCAGGTCGTCGTCTACGATCATCTGGCGGACGACCGCATCCTGCGCTGGGCACCGGCGGAGGCGGAGTTGATTTATGTGGGCAAGGTATCCGCCAACCATACCATGAAGCAGGAAGACATCAGCCGCCTTTTGGTAGAGAAGGCGAGAGAAAATAAATGTGTGGTACGCCTCAAAGGCGGGGATCCTTTTGTTTTCGGCCGGGGTGGGGAGGAAGCGCTTCTCCTCGCGGAACATCAGATTCCCTTTGAAATCGTGCCCGGGGTCACGTCGGCCATCTCGGTGCCCGCTTACGCCGGGATCCCTGTGACCCAGCGTCACATGGCTGTTTCCTTTGCCGTCGTCACCGGACATGAGGACCCGGCGAAGGCAGCCTCTGCCGTTCGCTGGGACAAGCTGGCCACAGCAGTGGACACCCTGGTGTTTTTGATGGGGGTGGAAAATCTGCCTCACATCACCGGCCAGCTCATCGCCCATGGACGCGCCGCCGATACCCCGGCGGCCGTGATCCGCTGGGGAACGAAGCCGGAGCAGGAGACGCTGGTGACGACTCTCGGCAAGGCGGCATCGGCAGTTAAGGCCGCTGGATTAAAGCCTCCCGCCATCTTCGTGGTGGGCGATGTGGTGAACCTGCGGGAGAAGATCGGTTGGTTCGACGCCCCGGCTACCCGACCTCTCTTTGGGACGACGGTGCTGGTCACCCGCGCCCGGGCGCAGGCGTCCCAGCTGACGAAGAAATTGGACGCCTTGGGGGCGCGGTGCATCGAACTGCCCGCCATTAAAATCGCGCCGCCGCCGGATGCGTATGAGGCTGTGGACGCGGCGATTCAGAGGATCGCTGACTACGACTGGCTGATCTTTACCAGTACCAACGGCGTGGATGCCTTTTTCGCGCGGCTTTTCGCCGCCGGTAAGGATGTCCGGTCGCTGGCCAAAGCCCGCCTCGCTGCCATTGGTAAATCCACGGCGAAGCGGCTGAAAGTTTACGGGCTTCATGCCGACCTTATGCCCGGCGAATTTCGCGCCGAGGGCATTCTCTTCGCCTTAAAGGGAGAATTGGCACCCGGAGCGAGGGTACTTATCCCTCGCGCTTTGGAAGCCCGGGAGATTTTGCCCGACAGCCTGCGACAATACGGCGCTACCGTGGATGTCGTTCCCGTCTACGAAACAGTAACGGAACAGGACGATCCTGCCGCCGTGCGAGAGATGCTGGCAGCGGGAGAGATCGATTTCGTGACCTTTGCCAGTTCCTCCACGGTGAAGAATTTAGTCAAACTGTTAGGCGATGCGGCGCTCCTTAAAAAGGCAAAGATCATCGCCATCGGCCCTATCACCGCCGAAACTTGCGAGGCCTTGGGGCTGAAACCGACGGCGGTGGCCAAAGAATACACCATCGACGGCATGGTCAGAGCCATTCGGGAACATCGCGGGTGACCTTTAGACGATTAGATGGGACATGAGTTGTCACACAAGAAATTTTTCAAGCAGAGCAAAAGCCGCGTTGTCAGCGCGGCTTTTCGCCAACTGGAGCGGTTTTCCCGAGGAAAGCCCTGAAGGAGGAGCAAACGATATGATAAAACAAACCTTGCGCCCTCGGCGCATGAGAAGATCGGAAGGGATACGGGCGATGGTGCGGGAAACGGCCCTTTCGGTGAAGGACTTCGTTTATCCGCTCTTCGTGGTACCGGGAGAAAACATTCGGGAACCCATTCCCAGTATGCCGGGCTGCGATCACCTTTCCGTGGACAAAGCTGTGGCTGTGGCGGAGGAACTCTTTGCGCTCGGCATCCCGGCGGTGGAAATTTTCGGCCTGCCGGAATATAAAGACGAGATCGGCTCGGCAGCGTGGGACATGAAAAGCCCGGTGCAGCGGGCTATCGCCGCCATCCGCAAGGCAGTGCCGGAATTGGTCATCGTGGGGGACGTGTGCCTTTGCCAGTATACCTCCCACGGCCATTGCGGCCAGTTGTCGGGGCATGAGGTCGACAACGATGCTACGCTGTCCCTGTTGCAGAAGGTAGCCGTGAGTCAGGCCGAGGCGGGGGCGGATATCGTTGCTCCTTCGGACATGATGGACGGACGGGTGGGGGCCATTCGGGATGCGTTGGACGATAAGGGCCTAGTTCATGTTTCCATCATGTCTTACACGGTGAAGTACGCTTCGGGCTACTATGGTCCTTTTAGGGACGCGGCGGACTCCACGCCTCAGTTCGGGGACCGCCGGGGCTATCAGATGGATCCAGCCAACGCCCGGGAAGCCATGAAGGAAGTTGCCCTCGACATCGCTGAGGGGGCCGACATCATCATGGTGAAACCGGCGCTGGCTTACTTGGACATCGTGCGCACCGTGCGGGACGCTGTTCATCATCCCGTGGCCGTCTACAACGTCAGCGGCGAATACGCTATGGTAAAGGCCGCCGCCGCCAACGGCTGGATCGACGAAAAGCGCATTGTCCTTGAAACCCTCACCGGTATGAAACGTGCCGGCGCCGACATCATCATCACTTACCATGCGCTGGATGCGGCGCGCTGGCTAAAGGCGTGAAGTGGGAGAGCGCGCAGGTACGAGGAACACCATGAGAAAAACGGATTGCCGGACGCCCGAGGGAGGGCGTGAGGGCTTTGCTATAAGGAACGTGAGGAGCGAAGAATATGCTGAATCTGACAAAATCGGCCGCCGCCTTTAGGGAGGCGAAAACGCTCATGCCGGGGGGCGTGAACAGCCCGGTGCGCTCGTACCGAAGCGTAGACTGCGACCCGCCCTTCATCGCCCGGGCGGAAGGAAGCCGTATCTACGACATCGACGGGAACGAATACATCGACTATGTAGGCTCTTGGGGACCGATGATCGTGGGGCACGCCCACCCGAAAGTGGTCAAGGCCTTGCAGGAAGCTGTCACCCGAGGAACCAGCTATGGCGCTCCCACCTTAGCGGAATCGGAATTGGCGAAATTGGTGCAGCAGGTTTATCCTTCCATGGAACTTTTGCGCATGGTCAATTCGGGGACGGAAGCCACCATGAGCGCTCTGCGTCTGGCCCGAGGCTTCACTCGGCGGGATAAGATCGTAAAATTTATCGGCTGCTACCATGGGCACAGTGATGGCCTTTTAGTGAAGGCCGGGTCGGGGCTGGCCACCTTCGGCGTCCCGGACAGTCCTGGCGTACCGAAAAACGTGGCGGCGGATACCATCACCGTTCCCTACAATGACAGCGACGCCATCGCCGCCGTCATGACCGAACACGGGCAAGAGATCGCCGCCGTCATTGTGGAACCGGTGGCGGGGAACATGGGCTTGGTGCTGCCAGAGAGCGGCTATCTGGAAAAGCTGCGCCAACTGACGACAGAGAGTGGGGCTCTCCTCATTTTCGACGAAGTCATGTGCGGCTTCCGCGCTTCTTTGGGCGGGGCGCAGGCCGCCTACGGCGTTACTCCCGACCTCACCTGCCTCGGGAAGATCATCGGCGGCGGGCTGCCGGTGGCCGCTTACGGCGGACGGCGAGACATTATGAGCTTTATCTCTCCTGCCGGGCCGGTCTATCAGGCGGGCACCCTCTCCGGCAATCCGTTGGCCATGACAGCTGGATTGGCAACCTTGCAAATTCTCACCGCTGAGCCAACCGCGGGTGAACCGGACTACAGCCGACACCTCACATTGCAAACGAAAAAACTGGTCTTAGGTTGGGAACAGCAGGCAAAGAAAGCAGATGTTCCCGTACAGGTACATCAAGCGGGGTCCATGTTTGGCCTCTTCTTTAACGCGCATCACGTCTGGGACTACGCCACCTCCGCTGCTTCCAATCAGGAAGCCTTCAAGGTTTGGTTCCGTGCCATGTTGGAACAGGGCATCTACTTAGCTCCCTCCCAATTTGAAACCATCTTCCTCTCCGGCGCCCACACCGACGCCGACATTGACACCACACTGGCCGCCTCCGAAAAAGCCTTTGCCGCCGTAAAACGTGCCCGAGGGTGAAGGGGGAAAATTTTATAGAACGCAATAAAAAACAGGGTGTCGTGGCAGATTCTTTTCTGTTCGCGACACCCTGTTTTCGTTTGTTTCGTTAGAACAAAAAAACCACCCGCGTTCGGCGGGTGGCGGTGGAGTCTGATGGAGGGAACGCTGGCGATGTTTTACAGGGTGGTGGTGAGGTCGATGACCCAGAAGCCGCCCATGATGAACACCAGACAAATGAACTGGACAATGGCCAGCGCGACGCGATTGTTGATCTGCCCGTTGGACAGCCACTCCAGGTCATCATGATCATGAAGATGGTAGTAGGTCATCATTCCGTAATTACCCAATCCGATGCCAAAGATCAGGATGACGGCAAGGCCGCCGATGATGGCTGGCGATACTGGCATATTCTGCGCCCCGCTTTCTCATATTGGCCGTTTCCGGCAGTTAAATCCATAGATTTTATTTCATTATAATCACTTTTCGCCGGAAGAGCAACCGATTTTCGTCCCGTATCTTATTTTATCGCCCTGTGTAAGATTTTCTGGTTCTTTATTGTGGCGCTGGTCGGTGGAGGCGTTTTTAAAGTCAGCACGATCCTCCAGTGCGGCGAGGAATGGGCTCTGAAGATTGAAGCCGTGGTGCAGGGGGCCGCAGCCATGGCCCATGGTGAGACCGGCGGCTAGCGCTCCAGTGACATACTCCTTGGCCCGGGCGATGGCGTCGGCGAGAGTGAAGCCTTTGGCCAAATTCGCCGCGATGGCGCTGGACAGCGTACACCCCGTGCCGTGGGTGTTGGGGGTATCGAGGCGCGGGCCAGAGAACACCGTGACTTTTTCCCCGGCGATGAGGATGTCATCACAGGTATCCAGGTCGGCGCCATGCCCTCCCTTCGCCAGAACGGCGCAGCCCCATGTTTTTGACAGCTGCTGGGCCGCCGATATGCGATCTTCCCGACTTTGTATAGCGCCGCCGGACAGCAGCGCCAATTCGGGAAGATTCGGCGTGATGACTGCCGCCAATGGGAAAAGTTCCGCTGTCAGGGCGGCGATGGCGTCTTCCTTGAGAAGGTGTGCTCCGCTGGTGGCCACCATCACCGGATCGAGGACGACAGATTCTCCGCGGTGGGCGCGCAGCCGATCGGCAATGGTACGAATGAGGGCTGCACTGGCTACCATACCGATTTTCACGGCGTCGGGACGAATATCGTCAAATACTGCGTCGATCTCCGCCGCCAAAAATTTCGGCGTCGCTTCTTCGATGGCGGTGACGCCTAAGGTGTTCTGCGCCGTCAGCGCCGTCACCGCACTCATGGCGTAGACGCCGTTGGCCAACAGGGTTTTAATATCCGCTTGGATCCCGGCTCCGCCGACAGAGTCGCTGCCGGCTATCGTCAGTACCGCTTTCAGCTGCATGTCCACGCCTCCTTGTCAGGCCGTTCATAGAACGGGGATCGAAACGGCCGGATTTTGGCTACCTCAATGTCCGGCGATGACTTCTGTTTCCGTAGAAGGTCATTCCGTGAGTAACACTTCGCCGGTGATGACGTTGTAACGGACGTGGGTGAATTTTTCCGTGGTGTTTTCCCGGGTGAGACGGACGTGCCCGGTGAAGTCGGCGATCTTGGTGTCCCAGTTGAAGGTAGCTTCGTCGGAACGGATGGCGAGGGCGCTTCGGGTGAAGTCTGCGCCGTCTTTGAGGTAGGCGGTTCGTTCGCTGCCTTTAACGTAGAGGGTCTTCCCTGTAAAGAGGATGTCGCCTTCCACGAGGCGGATATGATCCTGCGCCCAGACTTCCATGGTGACTAAATTTACCTGGGCGTGGTCGGCGGTGATGGTGCGTTCTGGGAAACGGACGGTGACGTGCCCGTCTAAGAGGTAGCGCATGGTGGCTACGTCAAAGGCTTGGCGGTCGGCGCTGACTTCCGGCCGTTCGGCAAAGGCGACGGCGGACAAGGCCAGCGTCAAAAAAACGGTGAGGGTGACAATACGGAGGGTTGACATAGAGAAAACCTTCTTTCGAAAATTAAAGAGCCTGTATTTCGGTGTGGAGGGCGGCTAATTGCTCGGGGGTAGGAACGTTGGCGATACGCACCATGGGGCGGCAGATGTCGCAGCCCGCCGCGCGCAGCTCGGCTTCCACCTGGGCAACGCTCTGCCCGCCCCATCCGTAGGAACCGAAGGCGAAAGCCTGCCGTCCCTTGGGAACGAAGCCCTTGAGGTAAGAGAGAAAAGCGGCAATGTTGGGCATCATCTGGTTGTTCAGGGTGGGGGAGCCTACGGCCAGATATTTACTGGTCAGGATTTCGGTGATGGCGTCGGAGATTTCGTCTACTCGCAGGTCAAAATAGGCAACGGGAATTTTTCGGGCGGTGAAAGCGTCGGTGATGGCACGGGCCAGCTTTTCCGTGGAGCCCCACATGCTGTCGAAGACGACGACGGCCCGCTCTTCCAGCACGCCCTCGCTCCATTTCTCGTAGGCGGCCAAGATGTCTTCGATATGCGACCGCCAGAGAACGCCGTGCCCTACGGCGATCATGTCGAGGTCGAGGGTGCGGACGGTTTTCAGCGCAGTCTGCGCTTGGCGCCCGTAGAGCATGAGGATGTTGGCATAGTATTTTTTCGCTTCCGCCATGACGACGGAGAGGTCGTTTTCATCGTCAAAGAGGCGGTTTGACGCCAAGTGTTGGCCGAAGGCGTCGTTGGAGAAGAGGATTTTTTCCTCGGGGCAATAGGTGACCATGCTGTCGGGCCAATGGAGCATGGGGGTGGCGACAAAATGGAGGGTGCGTCGCCCTAAAGAGAGGGTGTCTCCGGTTTTCACCGCTTCGTAGGGAAGGTCCCCGTATCGGGCGGCGAGGGCTTTGTGTCCCTGGGGGTCGCTGGTGTAGACTTTGGCATGGGGACAATGGGATAAGAGGAGGGGAATGCTCCCCGAATGGTCCGGCTCGGCATGATTGGAGACGATGTAGTCAATGCGGGCCGGATCGATGACGGAGGCGATGCGATCCAGAAGCTCCCCGGCAAAGGGGCGTTTCACCGTGTCGATGAGGGTGATCTTGTCGTCCAAGATGAGGTAAGCGTTGTAAGACGAGCCGCGGCTGGTAGCATAGCCGTGAAAGCTCCGCATGGACCAGTCGATGGCACCCAGCCAGTAGAGGTCGGGGCGGATCTCAATTGCTTGCATGAATGTTCCTCCTTTGTCGTCAGGGGTGATGATTGGTTTTCCCCCTATGGCCAGTTGTCGGCGGCCTCTTTGGCTTCCTCCCATTGGGCGTTGACGCGGGCAGCAATAAGTTTCTTTCCTAAGATGTCTTGATGGAGCCCGTCTAAAGCCAGCCATTCGGGCAGTTCACCGTCAACCGCGTAAGCGGCGAAAGTGGCGGCGACGTCAATGTGGGGCTGGCAGCGCAGGTAGTCGTTGAAGACGGCGAATTTCTCCTGCCAGCGGGGATCGGTGGGCTCGTCGAAGGCGTGGGCGATCTTTTGCGGATTGATGGGGGGAAGGGTGAGAAAGATGGGCTTTATGCCGTATTGGCGGCATTTTTCTTTGATGGCTTCCATGTTTTCTCGGACGGTGTCCACGGTGAAGTCCCCGGAGCGTAGGTCATTGGATCCTCCCATGATAAGAAGATAGCGGGGGTGGAAGGGAATGACGTCACGCTCAAAGCGGGCCAGCATGTCTTCCGTGAGGTTACCGCTTTGGGAGAGATTGAGGGCGGGAAACGCGAGGTAGCGGAGCCAACTGTATTCTAAATTTTCCGGGCCGTAGGAGATGTGCCCGCCGCCGTGGCTGATGCTGTCGCCGAAGACGGCCACTTCCCAGCCGTCGCTGGGAGCGGTACGAAAGGAGCCTGGTTCCGACCAGTCTCCTAAGGGAGCGCCGTCGCTGTCTAAGGCGCGCACGCGCCAGTAAAAGGGGCGCTCTCCGATGCGGGGCGTGGGGTCATAACATTCCGTGCTCTCAGAAAACAGGAGATCGATGGGCATCGCGGCCGCAGTCTGGGCCGGATTTTCGTCGTACAGGGCGATTTCAAAACGCGCGGCACCATGGGGGCGCACCCAGGTGTAAACGGGATAGAGAAGAACGGAGCCGTTTCCTTGATTGTAGGGCGAATAAATAACGGGAGCCTGCATGGACGGCAGGCGCGGATCGAGGTAGAGGGGGACGAGTTCGCTGAAGGGGCTGATGGCCTGCTGCTCCAAATCAAGGCTGCGGACCCGCCACCAGAGAGGGGTACCTTCCGGCAGGTCGGGGAGAAAATCGCCACAGGAGAGATTGACCGCATTAGTGTAAATTTCCGCAGTGCGAAAGACAGCCCGTTCGTCCGGCGCGTCAGCGTCGATATTTTCTGGGCGTTCACGAAAAACCTCAATCTCATAGGACACGGCGGAAAGATCCGGCAGCCAGTCAAGGAGCGGGGCGGAGGAGAGGGGGGCTTCAGCGGAGGAGCAGGTGAGACTGCAGGGGGGCGGCTGGGTGAGGTGCACCCCTTGGGTCTCCCGGGCGGGGACCGCCAGTAAAAGACAGAGAAGAGACAGCCCCAGAACTCGGTGGCGAAGGCGGAGAAGCGAAAATGAGAGAGCAGGGATTTTCAGCATGATGGCCGTCTTTCCGTTCCCCGTGCCGCCACGTTGGTTTTCTTCGTCTGTCGGCGGCGGATTTCTTCTCGGGCGCGGCGTTCTATCATGGCCTCCACCCAGGCGGGCGGGGTGAGTTCGCCGCGCTCCCAGCGCTCTACGATGCGAGGGGCGATGGAAAAGAGGCGGCTGAGGTCCTCTTTGGACCAGCCGGTTTGCAGGCGGTATTGCGTGATACGGTTCATCATGGGTGCTGCGTCCTTCCCTCACGGTTCCTGCCCCGAGCCGGGGCGCTTTTGATTTTACTACATTTCCCAGGCTTTGGCAAAACTTTTCCCACCATTATAATACAGTATCGGGGATGAAACTGAAAAGGGGCTGGTACCCGCGGCGCCAGATGGATAAAAGGAGAGTAGAGAGCCGGTAGAGGAAGGGAATTTTTCTGGACAACCAGGCAGGGAAATGCTATACTTCATACCAAATGAGACAGGGGACGGAAAATGGAGCCGTATGAAGCCGTGAAGTGTTCAAGGGCGTCATGGGGCTTTTTTGTTTTTATACGCGCGCCCCGGTGAGAAGCGAAAGGGTGGTAGGAAAATGGAAGATCTGCTGTATGTCATTCCGGCGGGTACGGGGAAAAAAGAGATTTTAGCCAAGCTGAAAAAGCACCCGGAGATCAAGTTTGTCTCGCTGGTGGGTATTGATCTGGCCGGAAACGATACGGACGAAAAGATTCCCATCCGCATCTTCCAGAAGGATATTGATGATTTTTACGCGGGGACGGCGGTGCAGACCGACGGCTCGTCGGTGGTGCTGACGGGCATCGCGACGCTGAACAACGCTAAGGTGGACATGCCTGTCGATCCCGGCGTGAATTGGTTTGTGGATTATAATGATGAGCATATAGACGAAGAGACGGGAAAGCCGGTGGGGACGCTGCGGATTCCGGCTTTTTTGATCCACGAGAAAAAGCGCGTGGATTCCCGGGCGATCCTGAAGGATACATTGGATTTTGTCAAAAAGGAAATGCTGAAGCTCTTCAAAAAACCGGGCAAGGTCTCGGGATTGGAGAATATCGACGGGAAGAAGATCGTCGATATTCAGTTCACTTCGGCGACGGAGCTGGAATTTTGGGTCAAAACGCCGCTGGAAGAGGCGGATATCGCGGAGATGACGGCCTCGCAGGTGATGCAGGAGCAGTATTGGCAGCGCACCCGGGGAGCGGTGCGGACAGCTTTAGAGCAGAGCATACTTTTGGTGGAAAAGTACGGCCTTAAGGCGGAGATGGGCCACAAGGAAGTGGGCGGCCTCAAAGCGCACATGGATGAGGCCGGGCACATGTCTCACGTCTGCGAGCAGATCGAGATGGACTGGCAGTTTGCCGAAGCCCTGCAAACCGCCGATAATGAACTTTTGGTCCGCACGCTGGTAAAGGAGACGTTCCGCAAGAATGGCTTGGAGGTCATTTTCAAGGCAAAGCCGATGATCGGGCTGGCGGGCAATGGCGAGCATACCCATATCGGGATGGCAGCGGTCATGCGGGACGGATCGGTGGTCAATCTTTTCAGCCCGAAGGATATGACGAAGGATTTCATGAGCGCAGTGGGGTACGGCGCCCTCATGGGGCTCTTGAAGAATTACGAGGTTATCAATCCTTTGGTGTCGGCTACGAACGATTCTTTGAACCGTTTGAAGCCTGGCTTTGAGGCGCCGGTGTGCGTGGTGACGTCGCTGGGCCATTCGCCGGCGGTACCCTCCCGCAATCGGACGATCCTGGCGGGATTGGTACGAGATGTCAAGAATCCTCGGGCGACTCGATTTGAACTTCGGGCCTGCAATCCCTACACGAATACCTACATTGCCCTGGCGGCCATCTATTCGGCGGTGCTGGACGGCATCCGGTCGGCGTTTGGCCGGACGACGAAGGAACTTTTGGCGGAACTCTCGAAAAAGACGGGGACGAAGGGCGTTTATTTGGAAAAGAACCGGGCCTATCGCAGCGAGAACGATGTTTTCGAGGACTATACGCCGGAGGAGCGGAACCGCCTCTTTGGCACGGCGCCGGCTACGGTGTGGGAGAATATGGAAAATCTCAAAAAGTATCCTGCCAAGCGGGCCGTCATTACGGCCGGAGGCGCGCTCAATGACGCGATCCTGCATTCTTTCGTAGAAAGCGCGCTCCTGCGCTGGAAGACGGAGCTCATCAGCCGGATCATTCCAGAAAATCGTCTCATCGTGCGGGCGGCGAAGGAGATTGAGGCGGATCTCGTCACGGATCAGGATTCCTATAATTGGACGAAGATCAGCGGGATTCGCGCTTACCTGGCGAAGGACAGCATCGACGAAAAGTCCCTCTTCACCCGCCTGGTCGATGCGCTCCATGAGGGCGATTACGCCACGGCCTCGGATCTCCAGGTGGAGATGTATGATAAGATTGAAGAGTTGAAATCTCTCTACGCCGCTTATCGGCAGAATATGATTTGACTATAGTTTCCGCAGGCCGCTTTCCGCCACGCTGGGGAGCGGCCTTTTGCTCGGGAAAAATTTTTGCGCCGGCGGTCGCCAAGCGGGGAGATTTCCTGTATACTGGTAGGCATAAAGATGAGAGAGGCGTTAAGTATTTGACAAGCGGCGCAAGAAAGCGGGGGCGTGTGCATGGAGATTCCACAGCTTCATCAACTCTTGGTTTGTCGACCGCTGCTCTCGGATCCCATCCTGCGGCGGCTGATGGATTTTTTCGCCCGCCCCGATGAAGAGGGGGCTGCCTATGATTTTGCGGCGGCCTTGATTCGAGAGGCCGAGCGGTGGGGATTGGCAGGGAATTTGGTGGCCGATTATCTCGTCTGGCAGCTGGCGCGCCAGGAAAATTTGGCCGCTGACACCATAGAACAGCAGAAGGGCCGGATCGGAGAGAGCCTGCGGGCCGCTTTTATCCATGACATTAGCCTCTTGGCGCCGCTGCTCCGGGAAAAGCCCGGTGCTTATCTTCCTTTTCATTTTTTGGATGATTATGTGCCCACCGATGGTCGCATCACTGATGGGCCGGAGAGCGCGGCGCTCTTTGCGCTGCTGGATCATTCCTGGACGGCGGCGTCACTGGCGGATGCTCTCTTGGCGAACTATCAGCGCTATGGCAGCGGCGATATTGCCGTCTATCGGGCGTTTCGCTGGGATAAGAAAAAGAAGCTGGTGGGCATTGAAAATTTTGCTCCCCTCCGCCTGGCGCAGCTCATTGGCTATACGGAGCAAAAGCAGGCGCTCTTAGGCAATACTCTGGCATTTCTCAGCGGCCGTCCGGCGAACAATGTCCTTCTGGTGGGGGCCCGGGGAACGGGAAAATCGACCTCGGTGAAAGCGCTGGCCAATGAGTTTTTCGATCAGGGGCTGCGCCTCGTCCAGCTGACAAAACCGCAGCTGGTAGAACTGCCGTACATCATGGGAACGCTGGGGCGGTTTACGACGAAACGGTTCATCGTCTATTTGGACGATCTTTCCTTTGAGGACAGCGAGCCCGAATATAAAACCCTGAAGTCGGGCATCGAAGGCGGTGTGGAGACGCGCCCAGATAATGTTCTTCTCTACGCGACATCGAACCGCCGTCACCTCATCAAGGAGAGTTGGCATGACCGCGACGGGGCTGACGAGGTACATCGCGGGGACAGCGTGAACGAGACGATTTCTCTTTCGGATCGCTTCGGGCTGGTGATCCATTATCCCGCGCCCAATCAGAAGGAGTATTTGGCGATCATCGACCATTATCTTCGGGCGGCGGGCGTCCTCCTGCCGCCGGAGGAGCTGCGCCTTGCCGGGCAGCGATGGGAGATGGAACATTCAGGGCGCAGCGGACGGACGGCGCGGCAGTTCGTGGATTATTATCTGGGCCAGCAGAAAGCGTTGGAGGATTCGCCGTGACCATGCTGCGGTAGAGTGACAGACGGGGAGCGATAAGGGAGGAAATGCGGATGCCGGTGCGTTCGGTGCTTTTGATCGTTTTAGGCCTCGTGGTGTTTTGGGACGCGAAAAAGCGCGGCTATTCCTTGGAATACGCGCTCCTCTGGGGGCTGGGGACGGCGGCGTTTGTCCCTGTGGCGCTGGTCTATCTTCTCTGGGGGCGGGGCAAGGCGGGAAAAAGGAAGCGGGATACCGCGTTGATGCAGAAGGAAGAAGGGCAGGACCCGGTAGACGTGAGCCAGAAAGTGACTTGTCCCCGGTGCGCCAGCGACGTGCCGGAGAGTTTCAGCCGGTGTCCCCATTGCGGCATGGTGTTGAAGCCGACGTGTCCCGATTGCGGGCAGCCGATCCCGGCGGATAAAGCGGGCTGTCCTCACTGCGGAGGAGCGGAAGAAAAATCGTCGGACGAGCCGCCTTTTCTAAAATCATAGCTTTCTTTTCGGGAGAAAATATGTATAATAAAGGAAGCACTGGTAAAATGAAGTCTGTCAAATTGGGGCAGATTTTTTGTCCTGCCGGAAAATAAAGCGGCCGCAGAGTAATGCTCTGCGGAAGATTTGCTGACGCCGGCAGGGCGAAAAAGATGTGCCAAGAGGATGGGCTGAATTTATCAGTGCTTCCGTAAGAGATGGGCGTTGGCCCATGTCATCCTAAGGGTGAAGAAGGGTTGCTTATGCCGGACACGGGCATCGTCAGACTGGTGGAGCTGACAAAACATTTTGAGGGACATACGGTTTTGGATCAGATCAATCTGACCGTGCGGAAAAATGAATTTTTGACGCTTTTAGGCCCGTCAGGCTGCGGCAAGACGACGACGCTTCGCCTTATTGCCGGGTTTGAGATGCCCAGTGGGGGAAAAATTTTGTTCGACGGGGAGGACATCAGCCAGATGCCGCCCTATCGCCGGCGCGTGAATACAGTGTTCCAGCGCCACGCCCTCTTTCCCCACATGAACGTGTTCGAGAATATCGCCTTCGGGCTGCAGGTGAAAAAAACGCCGGCGAAGGAGATCCGCGCCCGGGTGGAGAAAATGCTGGCGCTAGTGAATTTGGAAGGCTACGGCGAGCGGTCGGTGGAGGCCCTTTCCGGCGGACAGCAGCAGCGCATCGCCATCGCCCGGGCGCTGGTGAACGAGCCGGAGGTGCTCCTTTTGGACGAGCCCCTTTCGGCGCTCGACCTGAAGCTACGCCGGGACATGCAGGTGGAATTAAAGCGCATTCAAAAGCAGGTGGGCTCCACCTTTATTTTCGTCACCCACGATCAGGAAGAAGCGCTCACCATGAGCGATACGGTGGTGGTAATGAACGGCGGGCGCATCCAACAGATCGGCCGACCGGAGGATATCTACAACGAGCCGCGCAATCCCTTTGTGGCGGATTTTATCGGCGAGAGCAATATCCTGCCGGGCCGGATGGTGCGCGACGAACGGGTGGCCTTCGCCGGGCGGGAATTTGTCTGCGTCGACCGGGGGATCGGGGAAGATGTTCCGGTGGATGTGGTGGTGCGTCCGGAGGATGTGCGCATTGTGGAGGCTGAGGCGGGGATGCTCTCCGGCACCGTTACCACGGTGACCTTCAAGGGCGTTCACTATGAAATGGTGGTAACCGCCGACGACGGTTACGAGTGGCTGGTGCAAAGCACCGCCATGACGCCGGCCGGGGCAGCGGTGGGGATGACCATCGGCCCCAATGAAATCCATGTCATGAAGAGGGTGGAAAGTTGATGGAGAGACGGTGGCTGGTGTATCCGTACCATCTGTGGATGTTGATGTTCACGGTGGCGCCGCTGGCGCTCATCTTCTATTTTGCTTTTACCGTTCCCGGCGGGGAGGGGAGCGGTGGCTTTACGCTGGACAATATCCGGCAGGCGGCGGGGCCGCTTTACCTTCGGGTGTTGGGACATTCCGTCTGGCTGGCGGCGCTGGCCACGCTGGGCTGTTTTCTCATCGGCTATCCCATGGCGATGATCCTCGCCCAGTGCCGCGTGAAGTACCGGCACATGATGGTCATGCTCATCATCATCCCCATGTGGATGAATTTCCTCCTCCGCACTTATGCCTGGATGACGCTTTTAGAAAAAAACGGTCTCATCAACGCCATCCTGCGTTTTTTTCACTTGGGCCCCCTCCATATTCTCTATACGGACGGGGCGGTGCTCTTAGGGATGGTCTATAATTTTCTGCCCTTCATGATCCTGCCCATCTATTCGGTGCTGACGAAGATGGATCGGAGCCTCTTGGAAGCGGCGGGGGATTTGGGGGCGGACGCCTGGACTTCCTTTCGCCGGGTGACGTTTCCTTTGTCTTTGCCGGGGGTTTATGCCGGGATGCTGATGGTATTCATGCCGGCGGTGACCACTTTCGTCATTTCCCGCCTCTTAGGCGGCGGACAGTACATGCTCATCGGCAACGTCATCGAGCAGCAGTTTCTTGTCATCGGCAACTGGAGTTTCGGTTCGGCGGTGTCGGTGCTGATGCTGGCGCTGATCCTTCTCAGCATGATCCTCTTGTCGCGGTACAATAAAGAGGGAGGAGGCGGGATGTTCCTGTGATGCGCTTTTTGCGGCGCTTTTACGCTGCGATCATTTTCGGCTTTCTCTATCTTCCCATTTTTGTCCTCATTGTCTTTTCCTTTAATGCCTCGAAATCCCGGGCCAGCTGGGAGGGCTTTACCTTTCGCTGGTATGGAGCGCTCTTTGAGGATGGAGCCATTTTGGACGCGCTCTATTACACCCTTTCTATCGCCATTTTGGCGGCGCTTCTGGCGACGATCATCGGTACCTTGGCGGCCTTCGCCATGTATCGTGGGATGCGGCCGTGGGAAAAGAAGATCGTCATGAATCTGACGTATCTGCCAGTCTTGAACCCGGATATTGTCACCGGTATTTCCCTTATGCTGCTCTTCATCTTTGTGAAACTGAATTTGGGTTTTACGTCGCTTCTTTTGGCCCACACGGTTTTTAATGTCCCCTACGTCATTTTGACGGTACTGCCGAAATTGCGGCAATTCGATGCTCATCTCTACGAGGCGGCGCTTGACCTTGGGGCTAGTCCCGCTTACGCGTTTCGCCGCATCGTGCTGCCGGAGATCCTGCCGGGCATTGTGACGGGGGCGCTCTTTGCGTTTACGCTCTCCATCGACGATTTCGTCATCAGCTTTTTTACTACCGGCTCGGGGGTCAACAATCTGTCTATTCTCATTTATTCCATGGCCCGGCGGGGTATTCATCCCACCATCAACGCACTCTCGACGCTGCTCTTTTTGACGGTGCTGCTCCTTCTATTGGCGGTGAACCGGCGGGTAGCGGCGTCGAAAGTTAAACGGGTTCGAGATTGAAAAGGGGGTATGCGATATGAAGAAGGTGCTTAAAACTTTGGGGCTGCTGGCCCTGGCTCTCTGCGCGCTGATTGTTTCCGGCTGCGGTGGGGAGAAAACGGCTAAGCGGGAGCTCAAAGTTTACAATGCTGGGGATTACATCGACCCGGATCTGATCAAGGTCTTTGAAAAGGAAACGGGGATCCGCATCATTTACGATACCTGGGCCACCAACGAAGACATGTATGTCAAGGTCAAGGCGGGGGGCAGTGATTACGATTTGGTGATCCCTTCGGATTATATGATCGAGCGGATGCGGCGGGAAAATATGTTGGAAAAAATCGATTTCACGAAGATTCCGAACTACGCCCTCATTGATGAGAAATTTAAGAATCTCTACTACGATCCTAAAAATGAATACTCAGTGCCCTACATGTGGGGGACCATCGGGATCATCTACAACCGCAAGATGGTGCAGGAACCGGTGGACAGCTGGGCCATCCTCTGGAATCCGAAATATGCCAAGCAGATCTTTATCATGGACAGCCTGCGGGATTCCATCGGCATGGCGCTGAAATTTCGCGGCTATTCTCTGAACGCCAGCGACGATGCGGCGCTTACCGCGGCCCGCGATGCCCTCATCGCTCAGAAGCCTTTGGTGCAGGCCTACGTCGTGGACGAAGTTAAGGATAAGATGATCGCCGGGGAAGGCGCCTTGGCCGTCGTCTGGTCGGGGGACGCGGTGTTCATGATGGAAAAGAATCCTGATCTGGCGTACGCTATTCCGAAAGAAGGTACGAACGTCTGGATCGACGCCATGGTCATCCTCAAGGGGGGCAAGCATAAGGCGGAGGCGGAGGAGTTTATCAACTTCATGACCCGCCCCGACATCGCTAAGAAGAACGTCGAGTACATCGGTTATGCTTCGCCGATCCCCGAGGTGGTGCGCCAGCTTCCGCCGGAGGTGCAGGCGGACATCGCTTCCTATCCGTCGGAGGCACTCCTGAAAAATTCCGAGTTCTTCCACGATTTGGGGGATAACCTGTCAAAGTACGATAAGGTTTGGACGGAAGTCAAAGTAGCCAAATGACGAAGGGCGGCGGAAAGGCCGCCCTTCTCTTTGGACGCCAAAGGCGAGAGGAGAAACAGGATTTTGCGTGAGGAATTAAAGCAGGAGATTGAGAAACGGCGAACCTTTGCCATCATCTCCCACCCGGATGCCGGGAAGACGACGCTGACGGAGAAGCTGCTCCTTTACGGCGGGGCCATTCACTTGGCCGGCTCCATCAAATCCCGCAAGACACAGCGCCACGCGGTGTCGGACTGGATGGAGATCGAAAAACAGCGCGGCATCTCGGTGACCTCCAGCGTGCTGCAGTTCGATTACGGCGGCTGCCGGGTGAATATCTTAGATACGCCGGGGCATCAGGATTTCAGTGAGGATACCTATCGGACGCTGATGGCGGTGGACAGCGCGGTCATGGTGCTGGACGCAGCGAAGGGGGTGGAAACCCAGACGAAAAAGCTGTTCAAGGTCTGTCGGGAGCGCCGCATTCCCATTTTCACCTTCGTCAATAAGTTAGATCGCTTTGGGAAAGCCCCCATCGATCTCATGGATGAACTGGAAAACGTGCTGGGCATACGCTCCTATCCCATGAACTGGCCGGTGGGATCCGACGGCCGTTATCGCGGCGTCTATGATCGCCAGACGAAACGGGTGGAACTCTTTGAGGCCGACGAGACCCACGGTCAGAAGGCGCGGGCGTCGGCGACTTATGACCTCAAAGATCCGGCGCTGGCCGACCGGTTGGAGGAGGCGACGTATCAGGCGCTTTTAGAGGATGTGGCGCTGCTGGATGAAGCGGGGGAGCCCTTTGATCTTGACCGCATTGCCTGCGGCGAGTTGACGCCCCTCTTCTTTGGCTCGGCGATGACAAATTTTGGCGTACAGAACTTTTTGGAGGAATACCTGCGCCTCGCGCCGCCTCCTGCACCCCGCGAATCCTCGGCGGGGATTATCGATCCGGCGGCGGAAAATTTCTCCGCCTTCGTGTTTAAGATCCAAGCGAACATGAACCCGGCCCATCGGGATCGGCTGGCTTTCATCCGCATCGTTTCCGGCTGCTTTACCCGTAATATGAGCGTTTGGCACAGCCGCTCGGAGAAGCTTGTCAAGTTGGCACAGCCTCAGCAGTTTTTGGCGCAGGATCGGCAGATCATCGATACGGCTTGGCCGGGGGACATCGTGGGATTGTTTGATCCTGGCATCTTTGGCATTGGGGACACCCTATGCGAGGGGGGAAGTAAATTCCGCTTCGCGGATTTTCCGGTGTTCCCTCCGGAAAAATTCGCCCGGGTACAGGCGAAGGACACCATGAAGCGCAAACAGTTCGTCAAAGGGATCGAACAGCTCACCCAGGAGGGAGCCATCCAGCTCTTTCAGCAGGCGGGGGCCGGGACGGAAGCCTACATTGTCGGTACGGTGGGGACGCTTCAATTTGACGTTTTGGAATATCGCCTCAAGGGTGAGTATGGCGTGGAGATCGAGCTGGTCATGCAGCCCTTTGAGGTGGCTCGCTGGCTGGTCTTTCAAGATGGACGGGAAGTCACCCCCGCTTCCCTGCGGGGGGCCGACCGGGGGATGTTTGTCTATGATCGGGCGCATCAGCCGGTCCTCTTGGTGAACAACGAATGGGCGCTGGGCTGGATTCGAGAGAATAATCCTGATCTGGTGCTCTATCAGGTTCCGCCGGATCGGCGGAAAGCATAGATGAGGATTAATCGCCGAACATTTTTGCCAGACGCCCCGCGGCGCTCTTGTCAGGGCCGTCTTTTTTACCGGCGTGTCGTTTCTTCCTGATATATGGCCTTTTGCCCCCTTGCCAAGGGCCGACAGGCATGATAAAATCTATTAATATACGGGTCGGGAAAATCACGACAAGGGTTTTCTCACCGCGGGAGGAACGTTTATTTCCATGGAAAAGTTAATCATCAAGGGCGGACACCCTCTGCGGGGGCGGGTCAAGATCAGCGGCGCGAAGAACGCCGTGCTGCCCATCATTGCGGCGACGCTTTTGGGACAGACACAGCCTAGCCGCTTGGACGAGGTGCCGGCCCTCGACGATGTGGAAACCATCGCGGAGGTCATTCAGTCGCTGGGGGTAAAGGTACGGTTCGATTCGTCGGCCAACCAGTTTTGGGTGGACAGCGCCGACATCACGGAATACGAGGCGCCTTACGATCTGGTGCGAAAGATGCGGGCCTCATTTCTCATCATGGGGCCGCTTTTGGCGCGCTGCGGCCGGGCGAAGATTTCGCTTCCCGGCGGATGTGCCATCGGTACGCGCCCTATTGACCTGCACCTCAAAGGTTTCGAGGCGCTGGGAGCGGACATTGAGATCGGTCACGGCTACATCGATGCGAAGGCGCCGAAGGGCCTCAAAGGAGCGCGAATCTATCTGGATTTTCCCAGTGTGGGCGCCACGGAGAACATCATCATGGCGGCCTCCATGGCCGCCGGGCAGACAGTGTTGGAAAATCCGGCGCAGGAGCCGGAAATCATCGATCTGGCGAATTTCCTCAACGTCATGGGGGCGAAGATTCGCGGCGCGGGGACGAACGTCATCAAGATCGAAGGGGTGAAAAAGCTCACCGGTGCGGCCTATACGGTCATTCCCGACCGCATTGAGGCGGGAACGTACATGGTGGCGGCGGCGATGACCCGGGGCGACGTCTACATTGAAAACGCCATCAGCGAACACTTGAAACCTGTCATTGCCAAGCTCAAGGAAGCGGGGGTGGAGATCGAGGAGCATGTGGACGGCATTCGGGTGCGATGCGACGGCCTGACGAAAGCCGTGGACATTAAAACCATGCCCTATCCCGGCTTCCCCACCGATATGCAGGCACAGTTCATGGCGATGCTGGCGGTGTCTGAGGGCACGGGGATGGTGACGGAGACGGTGTTTGAAAACCGTTTCATGCACGTGGACGAATTGAAGCGCATGGGGGCGAACATCAAAATCGATGGGCGCACCTCTGTGGTGGAAGGCGTCGGCGCCCTCACCGGCTGTCAGGTCAAGGCGACGGATCTTCGCGCTGGGGCTGCCATGGTGCTGGCGGGGCTGATTGCCGAAGGAGAGACCCAGATCGGCTACATTCACCACATCGATCGGGGATACGATCATTTGGTGCCGAAATTGGTAGCCTTGGGGGCGGATATTCGCCGGATAGAGGAGTGACGGGATGGAAAAGAGCGAAGGGCAGAAAGTTCTCTTGTTAGCGGCAGCGGCGCTCATCCTCTATTGGCTGGGTAACTGGATGATTCCCGTCACCGATCCGGTGGAAACGAATTATACCCAGACGGCGAAGGAAATGCTGGCGGCGGGAAATTTCATCTCGCCGCGGATCTTCGGAAATTATTGGTATGATAAACCGGTCTTTTTCTATTGGGAGCTCATAGCGGCCTTCGGACTCTTCGGCGTGAACGATTTCGCGGCGCGGATGTTCCCGGGGCTCTTCGGCGTCATCGGCGTAGGGATGACGTATTTTTTTGCCCGCCGCCTCTATGACGCGAAGACTGGCTTATGGTCGGCCCTGATTTTAGGAACTTCCTTTGGCTATTGGCTCATCGCTAAGACAGTGATCACCGATCTGACCCTGTTTGTCTTTTTTAACGCCGTGCTGGTCTTTTTTTATCTCGCCTACATGGGGACGAATAAAAATCTTTACTACCTTTGTTATGCTGCGGCCGCTTTGGCGGTGCTGACGAAAGGCCCCATCGGCATTCTCCTGCCGGGGTTCATCGTGACGATCTATCTCCTTTTGCGCCGGGATTTTGCGGCGGTGAAGGAGATGAAACCTCTGGGGTTTCTCCTCTTTTTCGGCGTGACACTCCTCTGGTACGGCCCGATGATCGCCCTCCACGGGCAGGATTTTATCGATAATTTTTTAGGCGTACACAATATCCTGCGGGCCACCCAGTCGGAGCATCCCATGTGGGATGTGTGGTGGTACTACAGCGCTCTCTTCTTTTTTGTGCTGTTTCCTTGGTCCTTTACCCTTCCCTGGGCAGCATGGCGCTGGTTCAAAGCGCGGCGGCTGCCCAAATTTGACGAAAAGGAGCTGTTCCTCGTCGTCTGGGCCGTCGCCGTCTATGGATTCTATCAGATGATGGCGACGAAATATACGACGTACACGCTGCCCGCTTCGCTTCCCATCGCCGTGTTGACGGCGCGGTTCCTCATGAGTCGTCTGACGTTGGCGCGAAGGATACTGGCGGTTTGGTCGGCCGCCCTTGTTCTCCTGACATTTTTTGTCGCTGTGCCGGTGGTTACCTATGGGGGGTATTCCTGCTGGGACGTAGCGGCGGCGCTGCGGGAGCGCGTCTTGCCGGGAGATCTGGTAGTCAACTGCGGGGACTATAAGGTCTCCATTCCCTATTACAGCGATCTGCCCGTCTATCAGGCGGAGACGGCGGAGAACATTGCCCAGAAGCGCCCCGACGGCAAATCATGGAACGCCAAAAATGTCATGCCCTTCATTGACATCGCGGATCTGCCGGCGGATCGACGGATTTATCTGGTGGTGCAGAGCCGCTTTTATTCCCGTTTTGATCAGTTCTTTCGGAAGGATGAATGGCAGAAATTAGGGGAATTCCCCAATCATCGCCTCTATGTGCGGGAAGCTGAAGAGAAATGAGAAAAATGGGGAGAGAAGCCGAATGGGACGTGTAGATGAACCGATTATGCTGGGGTGTCTGTCCTGCCGCAATCGGCTGGTGCGGTCGGCAACCCACAGCTTCCTGGGAACGCCCGAAGGGCGGATGAGCGAGGCGGATTTCGCCATGTACGAAACGCTGGCCGAGAACGGCATCGGGCTCATCATCAGCGGACATTGCTGCGTATCGCCGCGGGGACGGGCCAACGAGGAGCAGCTTAACGTCTTTGATGATCGTGTGGTTGGAGATATCGCCCGGGCCGTCAAGCTCGTTCATGAAGCCGGCAGCCGCCTCGTTTTTCAACTGTCCCACGCCGGGCCGCGGGCCATCGGCGTCGAAGATTTAGCAGATGTCACGGCCCGGCCCTTAAAGAAGGGGAAGACGGCCCGAGAACTTCGGGGGGAAGAGATCGAGGCCATTCGGGAGGAGTTTATCGCCGCGGCGCGGCGAGTAAAAAGGGCGGGGGCTGACGGCGTCCAGCTTCACGCGGCCCATTCTTATCTTCTGTCGCGTTTTTTAGATCCTACTTTTAATCAGCGTACCGACGCTTACGGTGGCGATGCGGCCAATCGTTTTCGCCTCGTGGGGGAGATCGTGGCGGGGATCAAGGCGGCCTGTGGGACGGATTTTCCCGTGCTGCTCAAGATCAACAGCGACACGAAAGGGGACGACGCCGCTTACGAGAGCGATTTAATCTACATGCTGGGGGAGGCGCGGCGCTTAGGGGCGGAGCTGGTAGAGCTTTCCGGGGTGGACTTTTTGAGCGAACCGCGGACGGCAACTCTTTACTATTTACCGCGGGCCAAGCGCCTGCGCCGGGCGGTAGAAGAACCGCTGTCCTTAGTGGGCGGGGTTCGTTCCCTCGCCGATATGGAGGAAGTAATCGCGAGCGGCCTTGACATGGTATCCTTGAGCCGTCCTCTCATTTGCGAGCCGGATCTCCTGCCGCGGCTGCGGGCCGGGCAGGAGCGATCGAATTGTCTGGGCTGCAATCGATGTTTTGTTATCGCCCGCCTTCATCCTGGCTTGCGCTGCGTTCGTCAGCGCCAGCTGACGAAAAAGGCGTGAGGCGCGGAAGAGAGATAACGCCGAAACGGCGACTGTCAGAGAGAGGCGGTCGTCGTTTCGGATTTTTTATGGCGTGAGGGTTTCCTATGTGGTATACTGCTGGCAGAGCATCGGCAGTGTGCGAGGAGGAGAAAAGAGATGAAGGGGACGCAGATCAGCGGTATGGTATTGGCGCTTTGGCTTTTGGCGGCACCGGTTCTGGCGGCGGTTCCGGAAGATTTCGCTTGCCGGGGGGTGGCGTTAGGGGCAACGGCAACGGAAGACTCCCTGACGGGGGTTTTTGGCCGGCCGCTGTTTAACCAGGAACGCGGCGTATTTGGTATCCGGGTGAAGTATTATACCTTTCGTGAGGATTTTGTCGTGGGCGTGACGCCGAAGGACGGGCGGGTGGTGGACATTGTCATCCGCGATCACGATTATACTGGGCGGGATGGCGTACGCTACGGCGCGACACCGTATAAGATCACCCAGGTCTTTGGCAAGGTGGATCGTCAATTCATTGACGGGGCGACATGGTACATTTATCAAAATCCTGAGGTGCCGGGAGAGCGGCTGATGCTCGAAGCGGAGATGCCCGGGGCGACGCTCCTCTCCTGGCGTATCACCAGTCTTCCCTTGACGGAGGAAGAAGCGGATGTATGGTGGGATGAGGAATGGGAAAACCAGGAGTTAGGCGCGGCGGAAATGAATGAGCAGGGAATTGATATGAGTGCCCTGAAGAACCGGGAGGAAACCCCTGAAGGCCGCAGGTATCCGGCTCCCAGCACGGTGCGGGCGAAGGCGGCCGCCTCATGATTCGATCGCGGTTTTGGCGTTCCCTGGGCATCTTTTGCGGCTGCCTCATCAGCTCCAGCTCCATCAATCTGTTTTTGCTCCCGAACCATCTCCTGAGCGGAGGGCTGGCAGGCATCAGTATCATTGTTTATTTCCTGACGGGGCTGCCCGTAGGGGTGCAGACGCTCGTCTACAATATTCCCCTTTTCCTTGCCGCCTATAAGACATTGGGATGGAAGTACACCGAGGGCGTTGTGTTCAGTACCGTTCTCTTTTCCGTGGGGCTCGACGCCACCCATTTTCTGAACGGCTTTGCTCTCGTGCCCGATCCCATGCTGGCGGCCATCTTCGGCGGTGTTTTTAACGGCCTCGGCTACGGGCTGCTCTTTCGGCTGGACGGCAGCTCCGGCGGCCTGGACATCGTGGCCGCCATTTTGCGGAAATATTACTCCTTCAATATGGGCGGCGTGATCTTCACCTTCAACTGCGTCATCATGGCGGTCTCGGCCTGTATGTTCGGCATCATGCCGGCGATGTACACGCTGATCTCCATGTTCATTTGCGCGACGGTGACGGATAAAGTGGTGGCCGGGTTCGTCCACCGCAAGGTGCTGTTTTTGATTTCCGATCGGGCCGAACCCATCGCTGAGGCCATCATTCATGAGATTGGGCGCGGTGTAACTTATATCGAAGGGGAGGGCGCCTTTACCCATCACGCGAAGCGGGTGCTGTTCGTGGTGGTGAATTTGACCCAGATTGCCCGCATCAAGCGGATCACGGATCAATTTGATCCCCAGGCGTTCATGATCGTGTTGGACGCCAATGAGGTTATGGGACGGGGCTTTACGCTGCCCGGCGTCAAGATTGAGAAAATGCTTCGGGAACGGGCCGCGGAGCAAGTGAGAAAGAAGGAGGCGGCGGGAAGTGATTGAGGATTTGGAACGTTTTACCGCCGTGGCACAAGGGAAAGCGCCAGCGGAACTGGTGATTCAGGGCGCGAAAATATACCAGTCCTTTACCGGTACCTTTGCCGCTGGGGATATCGCCATCGATCAGGGTTATATCGCGGGACTGGGCGATTATGCGGGCCGGGAGACGATTGCGGCTGAAGGCCGGTACGCTTTGCCGGGATTTATCGACGGGCATATTCATGTGGAGAGCTCGCTCTTAAGTCCCGGGGAATTTGCCCGAGCCGTGGTGCCGACGGGGACGACGGCGGTGGTCACCGATCCCCACGAGATCGCCAATGTAGCGGGTATTCCGGGGATTCGCTACATGATGAACGCGTCCCGCAATCTGCCGCTGGACACGTTTTTCATGCTCCCTTCCTGCGTTCCGGCGACGGAATTGGAGGACGGCGGGGCGCATCTCTTGGCAAAGGATTTAGCGCCGCTTTTGGATGAGCCGCGGGTCTTGGGATTGGCGGAAATGATGAATGTACCGGGGGTCCTCGCGGGAGATCCCGTGGTGTACGATAAGCTGATGATGCGTCACGGCTTGCAGATCGAGGGGCACGCGCCGGGGGTGATGGGAAAGCCTCTCATGGCCTACGCCGCGGCCGGGATCTCGTCGGATCACGAGTGCGTGACGGCAGAAGAAGGCTGGGCGCGCCTGGCGGCAGGAATGTACTTGGAAATTCGCGAGGGGTCAGCGGCGCACAATCTGGCCGCGCTGCGCTCAGTCATTAACGAACAGACGGCACCGTTCTGCCTCTTCGTCACCGATGACCGCCATCCCGCTGATATTTTGGAACGAGGGCATATCAATTCTATTGTCAAAAGTGCCGTGGAAGCGGGGGTATCGCTCTCGGCGGCTATCAATATGGCTACGGTAAACCCGGCTCGTTATTTTGGTCTCAAAGAGCGCGGCGTACTGGCTCCTCACCGTATAGCGGATATCCTGCTCTTTGACGGGCATGGATCATGGCGTCCTTCCCATGTATTGAAAAGCGGGGTGCTGGCGGCTCGGGAAGGGAGCCTTCTTTTAGGCCTGCCAGAGACGGAGGATGAGATGCTTTATCACACGGTGCACATCGCCCCGGTGGAGAAAGAGAATTTAGCCATTCCCCTGCCTTCCGGCCGCGCCCACGTCATCGGGCTGGTGCCGGGACAGCTCCTTACCGAGAAGCTGACGCTGCCTGTGAAAACGGAAGAGGGGCGGGCGGTGGCGGATCCTGAGAGGGACATCCTGAAGCTGGCAGTCGTCGAGCGCCATCACGCCACGGGACGCATTGGGCTGGGGCTTCTCTCTGGGTATGGCTTAAAGCGCGGGGCGGTGGCCTCCACGGTGGGGCATGATTCCCACAATCTTATTGTGGCGGGAGCAGACGATGAGGACATGGTGACCGCGATCCGAGAGATCCAGCGCATCGGCGGCGGTTTCGTCATTGCCGCCGGGGGTGAGGTGCTGGCGTCGCTGCCGCTTCCCATCGGAGGGCTGATGACTTCCCGGGCGGCCCGGGAGGTGGCCCGGGACAATGCTTGGCTCATCCAAACGGCTCGGCGGTTAGGCGTGGGTGAGGGATGCGATCCTTTGATGACGCTGGCTTTTTTGAGCCTGCCGGTGATTCCGGCTCTAAAGCTTACCGATCGCGGTCTCGTCGACGTAGAGGCGGGAAAATTTTTGCCGGTAGACGCGGGGGAAACACCATGACGGACAGAAAAAAAGAATTGACGATTACCTATCTCTTGAACAGCGGCTTTTTCGTGCGCGGCGACGGCTGGGCGCTGCTCTTTGACGATTTTCAGGATCCGGCGGGGGCGGTGGATCAGGCGCTGCCGGAAATCGAGGAGCTTTATATCTTTGCCTCCCACGTCCATTTCGATCATTTCAGCCCCGAGATTGCCCGCTACGCGAAGAAAACCCGGCGCTATTTTTTGAGCCGGGACATCGCGGGGGTTCCCTCCGCGCGTCGGATCCCAGCGGATCAGACGACGTGGCTGGGGGTCTACGACAGCTACGAGGGGGACCGCATCCGGGTGGTCTCGTATGATTCCACGGATGAAGGGACGTCCTTTGCCGTGACCTTCGAGGGGTGGCGGATTTTTCACGCCGGGGATTTCAATTGGTGGCACTGGCGGGAAGACACCCCGGATAATATAGGTTTTGCCCGCAACGGCTTTATGAAGCAGATGAAAAAACTGGACGGCGCATTTTTTGACTTGGCCTTTTTCCCCGCGGACGGGCGTCTCGAAGAAGCGCGGAGCTGGGGCGCGAAGGAGTTTTGCCGCCGGACGGATACGCGGGCCTTGGTGACGATGCACAGCGTGGGCTATCCCCGTTGGCGGCCGGAGCCGGATTTTTTCCTGCCGGGGCGGGAAATTCCCTATTGGTCGCCGGTGACGCCGGGAGAGAAGCGACATTTGGCCCAGGGAGGAAAATTTACCGAATGAAGCGAATAGGGATGATGGCCGCGCTGGTGTTTCTCATGATGGGGACCAGTGCGGTGGCAGCGGAAATACAGGAAGGAGAAGAAAACGTGGCGAATCGATTTGCGGTCTTCGCGACCAGCGAAGGGACGTTTACAGTGGAACTCTTTGCGGACAAGGCACCTCTGACGACGAAAAATTTTATTGATTTGGCGGAAAAAGGCTTTTACGACGGCCTGATCTTCCATCGGGTCATCGACGGCTTCATGATTCAGGGAGGCGATCCTACGGGAACGGGGACGGGAGGCCCGGGTTACGAGATCCCGGACGAATTTCATCCCGACCTCAAGCATGACGGGGAGGGCGTCCTCTCCATGGCCAATGCCGGGCCGAATACCGGCGGTTCTCAATTTTTTATTACGTTGGCGGCGACCCCGTGGCTAAACGGGCACCACGCAGTCTTTGGCAAGGTGGTACGGGGCATGGATGTGGTGAAAAAGATTGGGAAAGTCGATTGCGATTCCGGGGACCGGCCGCTGGTGGAAGTAGTGATAAAGAAGATCACCATTATCGACGAACTGCCTGAGCCGTCAGAGGAGTCATGAGGGCCTATACTTATATTCTGGAGTGTGCCGACGGGACGCTCTATACCGGCTGGACGAACGATTTGGAAAAGCGCTTGGCGGCGCATAACGCAGGGCAGGGGGCGAAGTATACCCGGGGGCGCGGCCCGGTGCGGCTGCGCTACTATGAAGTCTTCACCGATAAGGAGGCGGCTCTCCGGCGGGAGGCCTCGCTGAAGCGTCTTTCCCGTACCGAAAAACTGGCCCTGATTGAGGCCCGAGAGCTACGGTGAGAAGGGAGACGTCATGGAGTGCATCAAACTCTGCGCGCTGCATCTTGAGGAAGGCGCGGCGGAGGCGGCAGAGGTTTATTTTCCGCGCTTTTCCCGCGAGAGACAACAGGAATTTTTCCGGTATCGTTCACCTGGGCTTCGTACCCGTTCTCTCTGGGGAGAACTTTTAGCGCGCTATCTGGTGGCGGCCGCGGGAGGCCCGCCGCCCTTTGCTTTGTCGATTCGCCGCCAGGCGAAAGGGAAACCCTACAGCCCGACGGGCCGCTTTTTTTTCAATTGGGCGCACAGCGGGGATTGGATCCTCTGCGGCGTCGGCCCCGGCGCGTTGGGGGTGGATGTGGAACGGCCCCAGCGGGGCGCGTCCCTTTGCTCCGTTGCCGCCCGCTTCTTTCGCCCGGAGGAGTACCAAGCGATCGTGGATGCGCCGGAAGAAACGCGGGGGGATCTCTTTCGCCGCTATTGGACGATGAAGGAAAGCTATCTCAAGTACACCGGCGAGGGATTGGCCGGGGGCCTGCACGACGTCGACGTGGCGGCGCTCTGGGCGGGACAAGGCCCCGCGGCGGGGCGGAATTTTCCCCTGCCTGATGGCGCGATGGCGGGAATTGTCGCCTCGCCGTCACTTTTGCCGCGGGAGGTGACGATGATTTCCGTCGAGGAACTTCAGGCCGGGCTGGAAGATTTCTGAATGCCCTCGTGCCCGATGGGCGAAGGGGCGGCCTGCCGGCTTCTTTACCGCGGGAATTGTCCCGCATTGACAAGGGCGGAGAAAATACATATAATAAAGCCGTGTGTAAGCGGGTGTCAGGGAAAGTTCCTGACACTCGTTTCGGTTTGTCCGTTTCGGCAGCGTCGGGCGGACGGGAAATGAAACCGTTACGGGAAACGGTAAGGAGCGAAGGATCAATGACGGACAAAAAATTCATCCTGACGAAGGATGGCCTCAAAAAATTAGAAGAGGAACTGGAGAAGCTGAAGGTTGTGCGCCGCAAAGAAGTGGCGGAACGATTAAAGGAAGCCATCGCCCTGGGCGATCTCAGCGAAAATTCGGAGTACGACGACGCCAAAAATGAACAGGCGTTTATCGAAGGCCGTATCCAGGAATTAGAAGTCAAACTGCGCAACGTGGAAGTCATTTCTGACGAGAAAAAATCTCGCACCACGGTGAGCATGGGGTGTTGCGTCGTCGTCCGGGATATGGAGATGAAAGAAGACATGGAGTACACGCTGGTAGGCTCGGCGGAGGCCGATCCGGCGGAGGGCAAGATCTCCAATGAGTCGCCGGTGGGCGCGGCCATTTTAGGGAAAAAGGTCGGTTCTACGGTGGACGTACACGCACCGTCGGGGGTCTTGAAGTTTAAGATCGTGAAAATCAAGAATAAGAGGTAAGACCAGTGGGGAAGTACAACGAAGAGCAGCGGTCAGCGGCTGATCTCAACGAGATGATGCAGCTGCGCCGCGATAAGATCAAGACGTTCACAGATATGGGAGTCGCGCCCTTTGGCCATCGCTATGAGGTCACCCACCACGCCCAGGATATCCGCGATCACTTTGCGGAGCTGGAAGGGGAAGAAGACGGCCCGGTAGTGCGCCTGGCCGGGCGGTTGACGGCGAAGCGCGGCCACGGCAAAGCCAGTTTCGCGGAGCTGATGGATGCTTCGGGAAAGATCCAGATCTATTTTAAGTACGATGTGTTGGGGGAGGCGAAGTACGCGCAGTTTCGTCTCTTAGATATTGGCGATCTCATTGGAATCGCCGGGCGGGTCTTTAAGACGCAGCGGGGCGAAATCACGGTCATCGTGAACGATTTTGATCTCTTGGCAAAATCGCTGCGCCCGCTGCCGGAAAAGTTTCATGGCTTAAAAGACGTGGATCTGCGCTATCGGCAGCGCTATCTTGATCTCATCGTCAATCCGGAAGTCGCGGAGACGTTCCGGCGGCGCACGAAGATCATTCAATCCGTTCGCCACACCCTCGACGAAGCGGGCTATTTAGAGGTGGAAACGCCGGTGCTGGCAACTTTGGCTGGAGGCGCGGCGGCGAAGCCTTTTATCACCCATCACAATACCCTTGATATTGATCTTTACCTTCGTATTGCTACGGAATTGGCCTTGAAGCGTCTCATCGTCGGCGGACTGGAGCGGGTTTACGAGATTGGACGGGTCTTTCGCAATGAGGGGATGGACGTTCGGCACAATCCCGAATTTACCTCGGTGGAATTCTATCAGGCTTACGCGGACTATCGCGACATGATGGACCTGACGGAAAAGATCATCCTCACCGCCGCCAAAGACGTTTTGGGGACGACGAAGATCACCTACGACGGCACGGAAATCGATCTCGCCAATGTTCGGCGCGTCAGCATGAACGATGCTGTGAGAGAGGCTACCGGCAAGGATTTCTTGTCTGTCGCCACAGTAGAGGAGGCCCGGGCCATGGCTGACGAGATCGGCGTTCCCTATGAGGCGCGGCACGGAATCGGCGCGATCCTAAACGCGGCCTTTGAGGAAAAGGTGGAGGAGACTCTCATGGCGCCTACGTTCATTACCCATCATCCCACGGAAATTTCGCCATTGGCAAAGCGCAATCCGGACAATCCCATGATTACCGACCGCTTTGAATTTTTCGTTTATGGCCGGGAATTGGCCAACGGATTCACGGAGCTGAACGACCCCATCGATCAGCGCCAGCGCTTTGTGGATCAGATGAAGCAGAGGGCCGCCGGGGATGCCGAGGCCCATGTCATGGACGAGGACTATGTCACCGCCTTGGAGTACGGCCTTCCGCCCACTGGCGGCGTCGGCATCGGCATCGACCGCCTGGTCATGTTCCTCACCGACAGCCCCTCCATCCGTGATGTGCTTCTCTTCCCCACGATGAAACCGCTGGAGTGAGACCGCTAATTTTCTCGATTGACAAGGGGACGGGGGTTTGCTACACTAACGGGGAGCGATGAGAAAGAGGGAGTAGCCCGAGACAGCGAGGCCGCGGCGGTGGGAGGCGGTCAAGGGGCGAAAGGCGCTTTGGAGCGAATATCATAAGGATGAAGCGGGCCTTTGGCCAATCGGGGTGGAACCGCGGGATTTTTACGGAAGGTAAATCTCGTCCCCGTAACGATATGTTACGGGCGGCGGGATTTTTTGTTGTCCGGGAGCGAGGGAGGAAGGAAAGTGAAGTTTCAGGAAATCATCTTGGCTTTGCAGCAGTTTTGGTCGGAGCAGGGCTGCATTTTAGCCGAGCCTTACGACGTGGAGAAGGGGGCGGGAACGATGAACCCGGCGACTTTTCTGCGGGTCTTGGGGCCGGAGCCGTGGAATGTGGCTTATGTGGAGCCGTCCCGCCGCCCGGCTGATGGACGCTACGGGGACAATCCCAACCGGCTCTATCAGCACCATCAGTTTCAGGTCATCATGAAGCCGTCCCCGGATACCATTCAGGAGCTTTATTTGGAGAGCCTCAAGCGTCTCGGAATCGATCCCGTGCAGCACGACATCCGTTTCGTGGAGGATAACTGGGAGTCGCCGACCCTGGGCGCGTGGGGCTTAGGCTGGGAGGTCTGGCTGGACGGCATGGAGATCACGCAGTTTACCTATTTTCAACAGGTGGGCAGTCAGGACGTGAAGCCCGTGGCGGTGGAGATCACCTACGGGCTGGAGCGTCTGGCCATGTATATTCAAGGCGTGGAAAACGTTTACGATATCCAGTGGACAAAGGATTATACGTACGGCGACGTGTTTCATCAGAATGAGGTGGAGCAGTCGGCGTATTCCTTCGAGCTTTCTGATGAAGCGCTGCTCTTTGACCTCTTTGAGAAATACGAAAAGGAAGCGGTGCGGGTCATCGAATTGGGCTATGTGCATCCGGCGTACGATTACGTCCTGAAATGCTCCCATACCTTCAATCTGTTGGACGCCCGGGGCGCCATCAGCGTGTCGGAACGCACGGCCTTTATCGGCCGGGTGCGTAAGCTGGCCCGGCTCTGCGCCCAGCGCTATTTGAAACAGCGGGAAGAATTGGGCTACCCCATGCTCCATCGGGGGGAGAACAAGGAGGTGACGGCATGAGTAAAGATCTGCTCTTAGAGATCGGGACGGAGGAGGTTCCGGCCCACGCCATGCCGGGCATTTTGGCGGAGCTGAAAGAAAACGCCGCGAAAGCGCTGGCGGAGCTGCGTCTTGCGTATGGCGATATCAGGACGATAGGGACGCCGCGGCGTATGGCGCTTCTGGTGACAGAGCTGGCGGAGCGCCAGCCGGATGTGACGGAAGAGCGGCGGGGGCCGTCGGCGGCGGTAGCCTTTGACGTTGACGGGAATCTCACGAAAGCGGGGCTGGGGTTTGCCCGCGGGGCGAAGGTGGAGCCGCAAGACCTCGTGACGAAGGACGGTTATGTTTACGCCGCCATCCATGAGGCAGGGGAAGAGACGTCCCGGCTGCTCTCTGCGCTGCTGCCGGATATCATCGCTCACCTCAGCTTTCCCAACAGCATGCGGTGGGGGGATCTTGATTTTCGCTTCATCCGTCCCCTGCGCTGGCTGGTGGCCCTCTATGGCAGAGAGGTGATCCCTTTTACCTTAGCGGGGATATGTGCCGGGCGCACGTCCCGGGGGCATAGGTTCTTAGGCCGCACCGCCTTCGATATTGCAGACGCGGTGTCTTATGAAAAAGCCTGTGAAAAAGAGTACGTCATCGTCGATCCGGCGCGCCGCCGGGAGATGATCCGCCGCCAGATCGAGGCTGTTGCGGCAGAAAACGGCGGCACGGCGGAGATTTCCGCAGAGCTTTTGGAGGAAGTCGTCTATTTGGTGGAATATCCCACGGCGTTGGCGGGGCGCTTTGAAGAAAAATATTTGGCCTTGCCGCCCGAGGCGGTGGTTACCCCCATGCGGGATCACCAGCGGTATTTCCCGGTGAAAGACGCGGCGGGGCGTCTTCTGCCTCTCTTCATTACCGTCCGCAACGGGGGAACGGATTATTTAGACACCGTGCGTCACGGCAACGAGCGGGTACTGCGGGCCCGCCTTGCCGATGCGCAGTTCTTTTTCGACGAGGATCGTAAGAAGTCTCTCATGGCGCACCGCGAGAAGCTCAAGACCGTGGTGTTCCAAGAAGGGCTGGGCACCGTCTACGAAAAGACGGAACGGCTGGCCCGCCTGGCGGAAACCATCGGGGAAAAATTAGGGGCAACGGCCGAAGAAACGGCGCAGGCCCGGCGGGCGGCCCTGCTCTCCAAGGCCGATCTCGTCACGGGCATGGTGACGGAGTTCACCGAACTGCAGGGCGTCATGGGGCGTGCCTATGCCCTTTTGGACGGAGAAGAAAAAGCGGTGGCGCTGGCTATCGACGAGCATTACCGTCCGCGCTTCGCCGGCGATGCGGAGCCGGAAACGGTGCCGGGCCGTATTTTGAGCCTCGCCGATAAGATGGACAACATAGTAGCGACGTTTAGCCGGGGGCTCATTCCCACCGGCTCCCAGGATCCCTTCGCCTTGCGGCGCCAGGCGCTGGGCCTCGCGAATATGCTCATTCGGGCCAAGTACAGCCTGTCGATTTCGATAATCGCCGATCAGGCGATGGATCTTCTCCAGATCACGGAGCAAGCGGCGCGGGAAAACCTTCGGCAAGAGATCGCCGCCTTCCTACGGCTCCGGCTGAAAAATATCTTTGACGAAGAGGGGATTCGCTACGACGTGGCGGAGGCCGTGCTTTCCGATGTGGACGATATTTACGCCTGCTATGGGCGGGGGCAGGCTGTGGCGGAGGCTCTCTTGGCGGCGGATATGACGGCGGTGATCCAGGCCTTTGTCCGAGCTGGCAACATCGCGGCCAAAGGAGCGGGCGGCGAAATCGACCCGGCTCTCTTTGCCGTGCCCGAAGAAAAAAACCTCTATCAGGCCTTTACTTCGGCGAAAAGCGCCGTGGATAGTCTCCTTGAGGGGCAGGACTACGCCGGAGCCATCGACGCCCTGCGGGATTTGGCCGCACCCATCGACGCCCTCTTTGATGCGGTGATGGTGATGGATAAGGAGGCAAAAATCCGCCAGAACCGTTTGGCACTCCTCTTTGCCGTGGACCGTCTCATCCGCCGGGTGGCTGATTTCGACAAGATCGTCCTTTGAGGGCAGGCCTTGCCGCATTGGACTTTCTTTACCTTTTTTGATAAAATAACACAGATAGGAAAATTTTGAACGTCATCGGAGGGAGGCTGTCTCATGAAATTTTTGGGTATCTTGTTAGGGGTTCTCCTCCTGTTGGCAGCCAGTGTCGCAGGCATCTACAATTCGCTGAAATCGGCGGAAATCAATGTGGCGGCGCAGTATGGGCAGATAGAAAATGTCCGCCAGCGGCGCGCCGATCTCATTCCCAACCTGGTGAACACGGTGAAGGGGTATACGGCCCATGAAGACAAGCTCATTCATGACGTCTCGGCGGCCCGGGCGAAATTAGCAGGGGCCCAGAGCTTTGAGGCAGCTGCCGCCGCAGATCAGGAGCTTACCGGAGCGCTGGGTCGTCTCCTGGCCATCACGGAAGCGTATCCTGATCTCAAGGCTAACCAACAATATTTAGAGCTCATGCGGGAATTGGCGGGAACGGAAAATCGTATCGCCACGGCACGGCGGGACTATAACGAAGCAGTGCGATCCTACAACGAAAAGATTCAGACCTTTCCTGGCGTATTCTTGGCCGGTGCCATGGGGCTGACGCCCAAGCCCCAGTTTGAAGCGGATCCCGGAGCGACGGCCGTACCGAAAGTCGAGTTTTAATACAAAAACAAAGAGCCCCCGATCATGCGGTCGGGGGCTTTACCTTTTGTGGGCGTTGGGGGGAGGGAAGTTTCTCCCGGCGACGTCGCCTTCTCTTCCTGAAATCGGCGGCGTGGTTTCTTCTTTTCTAGCGTAAATTTTTCCTGAAGAGGGATCTTCCCTGACCAAAAAATTTTGTGGAACAAATGTTTCACGTGAAACATTTTCTTCGTCGCAAGGATCTGACGAAAATCTAAATTGACAAAACCGCCTTCTCGTTTTACTATTAAATATATATTGTCATTTTTGGCCGGTGCTTAGGCGGCAGGATTCGGATTCTGTTGATGAAGTCCGGCGTTCAGGAAGGATAGCAAGCATGTTTGGAATGAAAATGGATATCGGCATCGATTTGGGTACGGCCAACGTATTGATCTACGTTCGCGGCCGGGGTATCGTTCTTCAGGAACCTTCGGTGGTGGCGGTGGATCGGGACACGAGCCGCATTCTGTCAGTGGGGGAGGACGCCAAGCGTATGCTGGGGCGCACGCCGGGGAATATCACGGCAATCCGTCCCCTGCGGGACGGGGTGATCGCTGATTATGATGTGACCGAGAGCATGTTGCGGTATTTCATTGATAAAGTCATCGGCCGGCGGTTCGTCTTTCGGCCCCGGATCATGATCTGTATTCCTTCGGGCGTGACTATGGTAGAAAAGCGGGCGGTGCAGGAAGCCGCGGAGCAGGCTGGAGCGCGGCGCACGCAGCTCATCGAGGAGCCGATGGCGGCGGCCATCGGGGCCGGGCTGCCGGTAGACGAGGCCACCGGCTCCATGATCGTGGATATCGGCGGCGGGACGACGGATATCGCTATCATCAGTTTGGGCGGTATCGTGAACAGCCGGAGCCTGCGGATCGCCGGAGATAAATTCGACGAAGCGCTCATCGCCTACGTGCGCCGGACGTGCAACATGCTCATCGGCGAACGCACGGCGGAAGAGATCAAGATTCGGGTGGCGGCAGCTTCGGCGACAGCCCGCCAGGCGGAGATGGATGTTCGCGGGCGGGATCTTTTGACGGGATTGCCCAAAAATATCCGCCTGACGACGGCGCAGGCGGCAGAAGCTCTGTCTGCACCCATCGGCCGCATTGTGGAAGGGGTCAAGGCGGTACTGGAAGAAACGCCTCCGGAGCTCGCGGCTGACATCATGGATCACGGCATCGTCCTCACGGGGGGCGGGGCGATGCTTTACGGATTCGACAGCCTCATTCAGAGGGAAACGGGGATTCCCACTATGCTGGCGGAGGATCCTTTGTCCTGCGTGGCCGTCGGCACCGGCAAGGCACTGGAATTTGTGGATTACCTCGGCGACGGGCAGGAGATGAACAGCATGCTGTCGCCGTCCGTTAAATAAGAAATTGGGACTATCGTCGGGAAAGGATTTTATCGATGGTTGTCGAATAAATAATCGAATAAATAAAACAGCATCTTTTAACTTGTTTTTAAGATATAGGATTAAGGGACGAGAGAATTTTATTGAGGTGAAGCAGTATGTGGCGTGGACTCTACACGGCGGCGTCAGGGATGATCACGGAGACGACCCGGACAGCGGTCATCGCGAATAATCTGGCCAATGTTAACACGACAGGCTATAAACGGGACCGTGCGTTGGATCGGGAATTTGAACCGATGCTGATCCGGCGTATCAACGATACGGAAAGCATGAAAGTTACGGATTTTAAAGGATTTTCCTTGGATCGCCGGGCTCCCATTGTAGGGACGCTGGGGCTTGGCTCCTATACGCAGGAAATTGCTACGGATCACGCCCAAGGAGCGATGATGACCACGGGGAATCCCTACGATTTAGCGATTTCCGGCGAGGGATACTTCATGGTGGAGACGCCGGATGGTGTGCGCTACACTCGAAACGGCAGCTTTTACCGGGCGGCTAATGGCAATTTGGTGACCTCGGAGGGGCGCAATGTCTTAAATGCGCAGGGGAGGCCCATCAACATTCCCGAAACGGCAACGGGCGTCGTCGTCCATCAGCAGGGGGATATATACGCCGACGGACAGTTGGTGGGGACGCTGGGCTTCGTTCAGTTTAACGACCGCCGGGCGGTGCTGAAGCAGGGCGACAGCCTTTATTACGCCCAGGAGGGGGCGCGTCCCCAGCCGGCCACCGGTATCGTGGAGCAGGGGGTCTTGGAGCGGGCGAATTCCAACGTGGTCAACGAGATGGTGGACCTTATCAATAACTACCGCGTCTATGAAGCCGATTCCAAATCGGTGACGACCCAGGATACCCTGCTGGATCACGCGGTCAATGAAGTGGGCCGCCTGACCTGATTTTTTCTCACGAGGCCGTAAGCGATTAAACTTCGCGGAGGAATTTTCAATATACATAGGGAGAGAATATCGCGTTTTTTGAGATGGAGGAGAATGTGTTATGATGAGAGCGCTTTGGTCCGCGGCTTCCGGGATGAAGACCCAGCAGGACAATATGGATGTGGTGGCGCACAATTTAGCGAACGTCAATACCTACGGCGATAAGAAAGTACGCGCCGAATTTCACGACCTTTTATACCAGACACTGCGTCCGGCGGGGGCCGACAGCGGTGCGGATTCCCAGTATCCTACGGGCCTTCAGATCGGGTTAGGGGATCGGCTGGCGGCAACCCAGCGCATTTTTACCCAAGGAAATTTGCAGACCACCGGCAACCCTACGGATATCGCCATTGAAGGCGAGGGTTTCTTCCGCATTGAAATGCCGGACGGTACTATTGCGTATACCCGGGACGGTTCTTTCAAGCTGGACTCTACGCGGCGGATGGTCACCACGGACGGCTATCCCTTAGCAGATAATATTACGCTGGAGCAGGACGCTACCAGCGATTCCATCACCATCGCCCAGACAGGCGCGGTTTCGGATGTTGTCAATGGCCAGACGAATCAGGTTGGACAGATCACGCTGGCGCGGTTCGTGAACCCGGCGGGCCTCACGGCCATCGGACATAATTTGTTCATGGAATCCGAGGCTTCCGGCCCTCCCCTGGAAGGAAATCCCGGCGACGACGGTGCGGGACGTTTGCAGCAGTCCGTCTTGGAGATGTCCAACGTACAGGTGGTGGAAGAAATGGTCAACATGATCGTGGCCCAGCGCGCTTACGAATCCGATGCCAAGGCCATCACCACTTCGGATTCCATGTTGGAGATCGCGAACGGTCTCAAGCGCTGATGAACGGGGCTCGATTCCTACGGGCACTGCTTTTTGCTTGGCTGTTTTTTCTGCCCGCTGCGGTTGAGGCCTACGGCATGCCTCCGGAAGAGATGTATGTGCAGGAACTTTCTTCCGAGGAGTTGGAACGACTGGCGACAGATCATATTGAAGCGGTGTTGACCGAGGGAGGGGAGAGCCGCCGTCATACGGTGACGGCGGCCTATGTGCCCCGCCCTCTTCGGCTTCCCGCGGGAAGTGTCGCCTGTGAAGTGACGACGCCCAACGGGCTTCGTTATTGGGGCAATACGGCAGTTTCCATCAACGTATTGGTGGATGGGGCGCCATTTCGAAAGCTGACGTGCCAGTTCCGCATTCATCTGTTTGACAGCATCGTGGTGGCGGCGCGTGGCATTCAGGCACGGCAGACCCTTACGGCGGGGGATCTGCGGGTAGAGGAGCAGGAAATCGGCGCCAGCGGCGATAAGTATTATACGGATCCGGCCGAAGTTGTGGGGTTGGTCAGCAGCCGACGGCTCAGTCCTGGACAGCCGATTTTGCGTACGATGGCCAAAAAACCGCAGATTATCAAAGGCGGCGATATCGTCGTCATCGTAGCGCACGTGAACGGCGTCGAGGTTAAGATGGAGGGCGTGGCCTTGGGATCCGGCCGGGAAGGCGAGTCCATCCGGGTTCGAAATTCGACGTCGCGCAAAATCATTCGGGCGCGCGTGATTGACGCCGGTACAGTGGAAGTGTGGAATTGACGCACGGGCGGCGGTAAATCCCGCAGAGGGACAGGCGACGTGCTTTCTCGGCAGAGCAGGTGATGAACATGAAGAAAAAATGGCAGAAACGATTGGCGGCGGGGCTTTGCGCGGTGGTTCTTTCCAGCGCGGCGGCTCCGGCGGTGGCGCAGTCTCTCTGGGCAGACAGTGTCGGCGGCGAGAGCATGCTGTTTGCTGATCATAAGGCGCGCAATGTGGGCGATATTCTCACCATTGTGATCAGTGAGACGACGACGGCTTCCATGACGAAAGCGTCGAATAATTCTAAGTCGGGACAGACGAGCCTGAACGCCGGCGTGGGAATCTTCGGCTTTCTGGCGGCGGCGTCGGCCAGCGGATCGGACAGCTTCAAGGCGAACGGTTCCGCGACGAATACGAATCGGGCTACGGGCCGCGTGACGGTCACCGTCACCGAAGTTTTACCCAACGGCAATATGGTGGTGGAAGGAACGCAGTCCATCTGGCAGAATAACAACGAACATAAGATCACCCTGCGGGGGGTCGTCCGTCGGGACGATGTGTCTTACGCCAATACGGTGCCGTCTACTCAAGTAGCTGACGCCACCATTCACTTCGACGGCAAAGGCCCCATCAACGCGAAACAGCGGCAGGGTATTCTGACGCAGATATTCAATTTCCTCTTCTGAGCGGGGGTGGGTTCATGAAACGGATTACGGCGCTCTTCATGGCGCTTTGCTGCCTGTTGACGTTTACAACGGCCTTTGCCGATTCGGCGGTCACGCGGCTTAAGGATATCGCTAAGGTACAGGGGGTGCGCTCCAACCAGTTGGTGGGCTACGGGCTGGTGGTGGGCCTCAACGGGACGGGGGACTCGAATAAAACGCTGGAGACTCTGCAGTCTGTGGCGAATATGCTGCGGCAGTTCGGGGTAACGGTCAATCAGGCGGCGCTTAAGACGAAGAACGTGGCGGCGGTGGTTGTCACGGCGACGCTGCCTCCCTTTGTCCGAGAGGGCGATACCATCGACGTGACGGTGTCATCCATGGGCGATGCTAAGAGTATTCAGGGGGGGACCCTCATCCAGACGCCGCTTCAGGCCGGGAATGGACAGGTTTATGCGGTAGCCCAAGGTGCGGTTTCTACGGGAGGCTTTACAGCCGGAAACGGCGGCGGTAATCAGCAGAAGAATTTTCCGACGGTCGGAACGACACCGAACGGGGCTATCGTGGAAAAGACGGTGGAAGATGATTTGGGGACGGACGGGATGATTTCGTTATCCCTCGCCAACCCTGATTTTACTACGGCTGATCGCATCGCTCAGACGATCAACATGCGCTTTGGCAACGTGGCCCGGGCGGCCAACCCTGGGCGGGTGGACGTATCGCTGCCGCCATATTATCGAAATAATGTGGTGGGCTTTATCGCCGGGGTGGAAGAGCTGCCGGTGATGCCGGACAATATCGCTCGGGTCGTGGTGAACGAACGTACGGGGACCATTGTTATGGGCGGCGATGTGTCCGTGGATAATGTGGCCATCACCCAAGGCGGGCTGTCCATTCGCGTGACGCAGGAAGAAGCGGCGTCGCAGCCGGCCCCCTTTAGCTACGGTACCACGGTCGTGACGAAAAATGACGACGTGGAGGTCGAGGAGGATAAGGCACACAGTATCGTGCTGCCCGCTACGGCGGATGTGAGCGATATCGTGGGGGCGCTGAATGCCGTGGGGGCGACTCCCCGGGACATTATCTCCATTTTGCAGGCCATTAAGGCATCAGGCGCTTTACACGCTGAGTTGGAGATCATTTAAGGGGAAATTTGGCAAGACTGCCAGAGAGAAAAACGAGCGGGTGAGCAGATGATGAATACTGTGAATGGGATGAATCTCATAGGTATGGCAGCCGGGTCGGCGGCTTCGGGAAATACCGCTTACAACGCGGCACAGGCCAGGGCACAGGAAGCGCACTTTGAGGATATGCTGCGGGAATTGCGGCAGAAAGCCGAGATGGCAGAAAAGCCGGCGGCCAGTAAGAACGTGCCGCCGGGGGGTGTTTCCCCCGCGGGATCGGCGGCCGTTGATCCTGCGGCGGCGGGGGATAAGGCGCGGGCGCAGCTGCGAAAACGCTTGAAAGACGCCTGCGAGGGTTTTGAGGCCATGCTGCTCGGCATCATGTACAAAGAGATGCGCAATACCGTGCCGAAGAATCAACTTTTCGGCGACGATAATGCCCATGACATCTGGCAGTCTATGCTGGACAGCGCCATGATGGAGGAAGCCGCCAAGACGGGCGGCATCGGCTTGGCCGACGTTCTCTATCAGCAGCTGGAACCCCAGGTATTAGCGGAAAAATCCGCTTTGCCGGGGGCCTCAGTGACGGAGAAACCGTAAGGCGAAACGTTTTCTGTTGTTAAGATTATGTGAGAGCTTTTCTTTGGAGCGGTACACCGGAAAGGGTGAGACGCGCTAAAGAAAGGCTCTTTTTGTATGAGGAGGAAAAATTCCGCCTTTTAGCAGGGGACGGATCACGATATGTTTTCGCCGCCTTTTCAGATTTGGTCAGTATCCTTAGAGAGAAGAATTTTCGCCGTCATTTTCGACGGTGCAGCAAAAGGAGTCTGATACTTTGCTTGGTATCAAGAGACTGAGTGGGCGATCTGCCCTTTTGGCGCTGGCTTTCCTGTTTTTCTGGCAGGCCGCGGCTTTAGCGGCGCAGCTTACTGCCGTTCGCTTCGGAAGCGGCGTCGAGCGGGAACGTATCGTCTTTGAGATGTCCGCCCTGCCGGCGTATACAGCGCAGACTTCGGCGGACGGGAAGCAGATCGTCATCGAATTTACCGGCCTTTCCGATGGGGCGCGGATCAAGCCTGCGACGCGTGGGGAAGTGATTCGCCGCGTGTCCTATGAGAAAGCCGGGAAGAACCTGCGGGTCGTCATCGATTTGGCGGAGCCGGTTGCCTATGAGATCAAGACGCTTCATAAACCCGAGCGGATCTACATCAATTTTCAGAAGAATTATGAGATCCGCACCGATGAAGTCAAGGCGCCGGGACTGGTGCTGACGAAATATGTGCGTCGGGACGGGCGAGGGCTGTTGACGGCTTACCTTTTGGACGTTGATCCGCTGCGGTACGATTTAGTCCCGGCCTTGGGCAACGGGCAGGTGCGGGGCCGGGCCACGGTAAGCAATATATCCGACGATCTTGGGGCTATGGCAGCGATCAATGCCAATTATTTTGATACCACCGGTGAGATTTTAGGTGTTTTGCGCTTGGACGGGGAATTGGCGGGTACGACCTATTTTACGCGCAGTGCCTTGGGCCTCCGCCCTGGCGGGGCGGCTTTTGTGGCGCCTGTTTACTATAACGCAACGGTGCGGATTGGCAAGGTATCCCGTGGTGTTTCCGGGGTCAATATCGCCCGGGGTGAAGACGCGCTTGTTCTATACAACCATCTTTTCGCGGCCACGACGGGAACGAATGAATTCGGCCGGGAGTTTATTGTCCGGGGGGGCAAAGTGACGGCTATCCGCCCGGCCAACTCGCCCATCCCTGCCGACGGGTACGTTATTTCTCTGCACGGCGCCTCCAAAGACGCCTTTGCCCGGGTGAAAGTGGGGGACACGGTGACGCTTACCGAGGATTTCGGGCCGCAGTGGATCAATGTTCCCAATATCATCGGGGCAGGGCCGACGTTGGTCAAAGGGGGCCGGGTCGCGGTGAACGCCAAAGAGGAGCAGTTCCCGGCGGATATTGCCGTGGGGCGGGCGCCCCGCACGGGAGTGGCTGTTCTTTCCAATCGGCACCTTCTTTTGGCGGTGGCCGACGGCCGGCAGGCTTCCTCTATCGGCTGTACCTTAGAGGAATTCGCTGAACTTCTGCTCAAATTCGGCGCAAAGGAAGCCGTGAACTTCGACGGCGGCGGTTCCAGTGAAATGGTGGTAGGGGGCGTCATTGTGAACAGTCCTTCGGACGGCGATGAGCGTCTGGTCGGCAGCGCTCTGGCGGTATTGCAAAAGTAAAGCGGGCCAGGATTTTCCCCGCGAGGGGGAAATGATATTATCATGATAGATAGCGACAGTCGACGGTGTGTGAAGGAGATGATATGATGCAGAAATTTTGCACCCATTGCGGTAGGAAACTGGACGAGGTCTTAAGATTTTGCACGTATTGCGGCGCGCCGCTGGGAATACGGCCGTTAAATCCCAAGCTGGTGCTGGAACCGCCGGATACTCTCGAAACGGAGGAACGGCCTTCGGCTTCGGACGAAGTGCGGGAAGCGTCGGCCGAGGATAAGGAATTGGATTTTAAGCCGCTACAGGCGGCTGTCCTGCGAAAAGAAGTGCCGGCGGCGGAACCGTCAGCGCGGGCGGGGGAGACGACGGAGGAGGGAACGGCGTCTCCGATTGTGAAAGCGGCGGCGATCACGACGGTTGCGGCGGGAACCGAGGAGACTGACGTGGACAGCCCGGCGGCAGAAGAAGCCCCTAAAATCGCCAAAACGGCTGCCGAACATGCGCCGGCCGGGGACGGCCTATCGTCCCTAAAATCGCCAAACGCCGCGGCGACCGCCGACGAGACGAAAGGAGATGCGCCCGCAGCGGCTGGTTCGGCCTCGGCATCCGATGTGTCTGCCACGACTGTAGCATCGGATGTTTCCGCCGCATCCTTGTCGGAGGAAGAAAAGAGGGCAGCGGCCGCGGCGGTACCGGCGGCAAGGTCCGGCACATTGGTCGGTTGCCTGCTGCGCTTATTGCTGATCATCGTGTTTATTCTGGGCGTCCTCATGGTTTTTCGCGGCGTCAGTTTTGATAAACTCATGAACGATCCGGCGGATGCCGTGCGGCAGATGTTGGGAAAGGTGCCGATAGATTCAAGGAGAGAAGGCAGTGTCCGGCTTGCCCCTGGATACGAAGCGGAGCGCGTTCATGTATGGGATGTATGATATTCTTGTAAGCAGATGACAGATCGGGACAACGCGGCAGTTATCAAGGACGGCCGAACCCAGACCAACGGTGAACGTGGCGTATGCGGATAAGACCGGCGGCACCTTTGCGCCGCGTGGCGAAGCGGTAGTTCCGGCGGGGCGCCGGATAAGATCAACCCCTCGCGAAGGGACACGTGGAAAGACCATGCAGGGGAAGAAGGAACAAGAGTACGACAAAAAAGGAGGCCCGCGTTCCTTTGAACGCGGCGGGCCCCGTTTTCATGGAGGGATTGCATGATGAAAAGTTGCCCTAAATGCGGTCGGCGTTATGAAGAGACGCATACTTTCTGCGGTGAATGCGGACTTACGCTCGAACCGATGGTGACAGAGTATCGTTTTTGCCCACAATGCGGCACGTACTATGCGAAAGAGCATATCTTCTGCGGCGAATGTGGGACCCGTATGGAAGCTAAGCGGGCGGTGGGGGAATAAAATAGAAAAAGCCTGCGGGGCACGCGTTTCCTGATGGAGACGACGTTACGGCAGGCTTTCTTTGTGTGCTTGTTAGGCTCGGTTTTCTTCCATTTCTGCCTGTTTTTGGCGTAGGAGAATCAATTCGGCTTCCTTGCTGCGGATTTTGGCGGCAAATTTCTTCTTTTCCGGGTCATCATCCCTGCGGCTGTCATACTTCAGTTGATAGCGATGTAAGCTGCGGGCTTTTTGGGAAAGGGTGCTTTTGAACTGACGGTAAGCCGCCACATCGGGATGGGTCTGAAGATATTGGGCGATGGCGTAGGACAGAATGGCCTTGATTTCCTGCGCCTGCGTGATCACGCGCTCGCGTCGGATGAGGCTGGCACTGTCAAGATCCTCCTCCATGGCTTGGAGGAGGGTTGATGCCTCTCGTAGGGCGGTCCGCATATCTGAGCCGCAGCGATGGGCAATGTCCTGCGCGCGTACCTGGGTAAGCGTAGGAGATTTTAGGATAGGGGTTCTTGCCATGATGGTCACACTCCGTAGGGATATTTTTTATAATACTATACCATGTACGGTATGGACGGGCAAGGGATTTTTGGGAGGCAGGAAAATTCTGCCGGGCAGCGAATAAATCCAGTAATGAAAGATATCCAAGGAGACGGTTTTTCCGAAGGAAGGAACGGGCGCCTTGGGGCGCGCGGCCGAATAAGGCCGTGACTTTATCAGGTGAGGAGTCGATGGACATGACGACGGCAGAATTCAGAGCGCAGGCAGAAAAGCTGGGTCTTTCCGAGTGGGAGATCAATGGGCAGATCTCGATATACGAGAAATTTCTCCGCGAAGGATTAACACCGATTCCGTTTGAGACGGTGCTGGAAGCGCGTCAGAAATCTTCCTGCCTCGAAGTTTTTGAGATGCATAACGCCGATCGCGGCGGGTCAGCGCTCTCTTAAAAAGGAACGAAGGCAAAAATAAAATAGGGCTTTGCAAAATGACCGGGGCGTGATATAATAAAATATATTTATCGAGAAAGGACGAACGATAATGTATTTTGATGATTATGATTCCCCGGTATTTCGCCCACCCAGCGAGGCTTACAGTTTTATCCTGCGGCTGACCCGTGGCTGCGCGCATAATAAATGTACTTACTGCAATATGTATCGCGGCGTTCCCTTCCAGGTGCTGACGGATGAAGAGATTGAGCGGCAGATCATGCTGGCGCACAGTTATAACGGCGCGGGGGTACGGCGTGTCTTTTTAGCGGACGGGGACGCTTTGGTTCTCTCCACGGAACGGTTGCTCAAGGTTTTGGCGACGCTGCGGCGGTTGTTCCCAAATTTCGAGCGGGCTTCCTCCTACGCGGCGCCGAAAGATATTCTGCGTAAATCCCCCGAAGAGCTGCGGCAGCTCCAAGAGGCTGGGCTGAAGCTCCTCTATTACGGCATGGAGAGCGGTGATACCGAGACGCTTAAAGAGATCAAGAAGGGGGTGGACGGGCCCCAGTCCATTGAGGTGGGGCAGCGGGCCATCGCGGCAGGGATGGAGCTTTCCGTCATGGTGATCTTGGGCATCGCCGGGCGGGAAGGCTCAAAGCGCCACGCGCTGGCTACGGCCGCCGCGCTGTCGGCGATCCGCCCCACGTACTTAGGGGCCATCAGTCTCATGCTCTACCGCGGCAGCGAACTCAAGGAGCAGTTTGAGCGCGGCGAGTTTCATCCCCTGCCGCCCGCCGGTTTGATGGAAGAACTTTATTTGATCATCGAGCATCTTGATCTGCCGGAAACGGAGCATTGCCTCTTCCGCAGCAATCACATCTCCAATTACGTTCCCTTGAAGGCGACGCTGCCCAAGGAGAAGCCTCAGCTCTTAAAGGCAATTCGTTACAGTATCGACGAATTGAAAAAAATGAAAGACTGGGACGTTTACAATCACGACAAATATTGAAGGACGACAGACGGCTTTCGCGCTCGCTGAACAAGGTGTGAAAGTCGTCTTTGCGTTGCATGCCGCCATCTGCTATACTAAGCGGTAGAGGAGTGAACACCATGGGAGAAAAACAGAGGGATGTGACCGTACCCCACGGGCGGGAGCAGACCATAAAAATGGATATCATGGGCATGATCCACAGCGCGGAGAATCCTTTCGATATCATTTATCACGTGGCGAAGTATCTGGAGAAGGAATCTTCCGAGGACGGCTACGCCAAGGCGGTGCGGGACAATATGCGTTCCGTTTACGGCCTGGCGCTCTTGGACGAGAAGCTGATGGCGGACGAGCTGCGGGACGTGGAGGAACGCTTGGGACGCATTCGTCACGCCTATGACACCGGTGATTTTACGGAGGAGGAAAAGAAACGCATCCGCTACGCCATCACCCTTCACGAAGCGAACATCCAACGCCTCAAGGACCGTATCCATGAAGCGGAGGTCAACGGCACATCGCTTTATATGGAAAAGGGATAAAGGATAAAACTCGTTGACCGCTTAATGGTGGTGATGACGTAAAAAATATGGATTTTGTTGGCTGCATCGTCGGGAACTTTGACGTTTAGGGTCAGAAAAGAAAAAGGAAACCCGCTCACAAAGCGGGTTTCCTTTTTCTTTGGCCGTTTTTCGATGGCCTTTTTTTCGTGCCTTTCTCCGGGGCCGGCGGCAACGGCGGATCGGTGAGATTCAGGGCGTGGGGGGACGGGGGCTCGTCGGTGATGTCATAGACGTTGGCGTAGCCGGCGATGGAGCCGTCCTGACGTTGGGTGACGTGCATGAGGGCACGGAAGCGGCACAGTTTGCCATTGGGGCCCTGATGGGGATATTCTACGATGTAGGGAGCGGGCCGTTTGAGCGCCGCGTAAATGTGAGGCAGAAAATGTTCGGTCATTTCCTCCCCGATGAGAGCGGGCAGAGGGCGCACGCGGCGACGCAATACGTCGTCGGGCGGCAGGCCGTACATTTCGTAGAGGCGGCGGTTGGTGAAGTCGATGGTGATGGCACCGTCTTTCACTTCCCCGATCATGAAGCCGCAGGGGATGGTATCGATGAGCTGCTGAAGCTGGATGGGGAGATCATACTGCTCGGAAACGTCTTCCCAGGAGATGAACAGGAGAAGCCTGTCGGGGCTGTCCAGAATGACGCTGCACCGGGCCCGCATCCACAGCACTTTGCCGTCTAAAATACGGCGGCGGATCATGCACTCGGCGGCCCGATGATCAGCTCTGGCCCGCTCGATGGCGTCTAAGAGACGCGGGCGATCCTCTTCCGTGATGTAATCGAGGACCTGACGGGCGTGGCTGAGGACGTCGCCGGGGGAGCCATGCAGGAGGCGGAAGAAATTTTCGCTGGCCCGCAGGCCTTCTAACTGTCCGTTGGCAAATTCGTAGAGGGCGATGCCGCCGATGATGCCGGTGAAGAGATGATTAAAGTTGGTGCTGGGATCCAAAAGTTCGTCAAAGTCCTTGATGTCCGGCCAGTTGGCTTGGACCAGGCCCGACGTGACGACGTGGTTCTCCTGGCGGCTCATGAGCCGTTCATAATCCGCGACGGGCATGGGCTGGGCGAAGAAGAACCCTTGGATGCAGTCACAGCCGATGGTTCGCAGGAAATTGACCTGCTCTCGGGTTTCGACCCCTTCTACGATGACGGGCATGCGCATCCATTTAGCCATGCGGACGATGGAGTTTAAGATGTTGCCGCCCCGTCCGGTGGTGCCCTGCTGATCGAGAAATTTGAGGTCAATTTTAAGGACGTCTACGGGTAGATCCTTGAGCATGTTCAGGGAGGAGTACCCGCTGCCGAAATCGTCCATCAGGATTCGGAAGCCATTTTTTTGCAGTTCTTTCGTCACGGCGATGATCTGCTGGGGATTGTCGGTGTAGGCGCTCTCCGTAAGCTCCAATTCTAAAAGATGGGGCGGAAGGCTATATTTCTTGACCAACATGTTCAGGATACTGACCAATCGAGGACTGTAAAAATCAATTCGGGAGACATTCACCGAGATGGGCAGCGGTTTCTTCCCTTCGTCCAGCCAGCGGCGCAGGAGGCGGCAGGTCTCTTCCCAGACGTATTGGTCAAGTTGGAAGATGAAGCCGTTGTGTTCAAAGACCGGGATGAAGTCCGCAGGCGGGATCATGCCTTGCCGCGGGTGGAGCCAGCGCACCAACGCTTCGGCCCCGACGATGGTTTCCGTGGCGGCGTCGTATTTTGGCTGGAGGTAGATGACGAAGTGGCGGTTGGCCAGCGCTTCGTTCATTTCGTTGGTGATGGATTGTTCCGTTACAATCTTGCGACGCATGGACTCGCTGTATTCGGCACAGTCTAAGATACCGCTGCGTCTTGTCTTGGATAGAGCCATGACGGCTCGGTCGATCATGGTGGTTACCGGCAGGCGGGATTCGGACTGACGCTGATCACCCACGACGTAGACGCCAAAGCGCAGCGTAATACGATAGCCGAGGGTGAAGCTGGCGGCCAGCACTTTAAGGGTCTTGATAAAGCGCTCCCGATTGCGGTTTTGGGCCGGATAAAAGAGGAGGAAGATGTCGGAGTGCAGGCGTCCGAAAACGCTTTGGGGAAGATTCGTTTCCTTGAAGAAATCGGACAGATAACGGAGGATCCGATCGCCGGTATCTTCTCCGAACAGATCGTTGATGACTTTGAACCGGGCGATATCCAGCGCCATGATCTCAAAGGGTTTGCCGGGATGGCCGTCGAGAATTTCCTGCACCTGCTGGCAAAAGGTGGCCTGATTGAAAAGCCCTGTGAGACTGTCGTAGGATACCTGATACATCAGGGCATCACTGGCTTCCTGGAGGGGGGTGATGTCGAGGAGAACGGCATGGAAAAGGCGTTTTCCCGCCGGATGAAACAGGGATTGACCGCCGTATTCGATGATGTGCAGGCGGCGGCCGTCGGTATGGCGGATGGAATACTCCACCTGATAGACTTTTCGCTGGCGGAGCTGCCGCGTGATGGACGTAAAAATCGCGGTGCGCTCGCTGGCGGGGAGAAGGCTCATGAGGTTGGTGCCGACTTCATCCTTAAAGGCCGCCGCGGAATCGTAGCCCAGCATCCGCCAGAGGTCGTCAGAATACTCGGTGAGGATGAGGCTGTCTTCGGTCATGTGATAGGTAATGAAGGCCAGCTGCGTGAAAGGCGGTACCAGAGGTTCTTCCTGCGGGCCCGTGGTGACGCGATCCCGGGCCATAATGGCGCTGAGCATACGGGAGGAGACCATCCGATAGGTTGATTCGTGGTGCGGGCTGCGGAGGAGGTGGATCCCGCGCAGGCTCGGCCGGCCCTCGTCCGTCAGGCGGTACATCAGCGTGAGACGATGAAGGATCAGAGAGGAGCCGTGCGCCGGGCGCAGCACCAAAAGGCAGGCAACAGAAAATTCCTGTCCCTCAAGGCGCGGATGAAAGCGGGCGCGAAAGAGGCGGCAGGGCGCGATGTGATTGTATTCTTTTTGCAGGGCCTTGACCACCGCATCCTTTCCCCGGGCGAATTGGGAGGCCTGGGGCGTGAAACTGATAATGTTGGCATCTGTGGCGTCAGTGTGGATGAGGCTGTAGATGGTTCCCTGAAGATAAAAACCTCGCACGAAGGCTTTGGCAAGATCCTTTGCCATAGCTGCTTCCATGATTTCCGGCTCCTTTTTCCGCCTCTTCGAGTTCCATCGCGCTGTATCGGCTCGATGGTCCCCATGCATGGGAGGCGTTTTTACATTCATCGCCATTATACTAAAATAAAATTAAAAATAAAATAAGAAAAAGGCCCATGCCTCAGGTGGTTTCGAAAAGAAGAAGCCGGGCGCGTTGCCGGCGGGGCAGATAAAAGAAAACCGCTCCGGCGCAAGGCAGAGCGGCGTGGCTTTTGATATGGCTGTTACATGGCGTCAGGCTAAGATATACACCTCAATATCCCGACGGCCGAAGGCGATAGCGTCGCCATAATCATCCATGCACAGATCGATCATGTGCCCTTCAATGATACCGCCGGTGTCGGCGGCGATGGCTACGCCATAGCCAGGAACAAAGACTTTGGTCCCGAGGGGAATGATGTCGGGATCCACGGCGACGACGCCGTGGCCCGCCGGGAGACCGCTGGCGGTGACGCCGGCGCCGCCGCCGTCAGACGGCAGGTAAGCGCTGGCTTCCATCTCTAAAACATAGGCGTAAGTGAGCGGTCCCTGAGGTGTGTAGACAACATTCGGGCCGAGGGCGGCTTCGCGTTCCGCGGCCATCTTGGCTTCCTTGATTTCCGCGGCGGCCTCATCGTGTTTTCGGAGATGAAGCTCCATCCCTTTGACGATGGGGGCGTCCGTGCCGGGAGATGCCTGATAGACATCGGCGGAATAACCTAAGTCATTCATGAGCTCCCCGACGGTTTCTTTGGCTGTTTTCAGTGTCCGCTCGTGTCCATCCGCAAAGAGGGTGATCACGACGGCCCGACAGACGCGGATTTCCGTATGATCGACAATTTTCGGCGTGGAGAGGCGGAATTCATCCTTGTCGTCTAAGTGAATCCCCGCCTCATGGAGGATACGATCCACCCGGGTGGCCGTGGTGGTGATTTCCTGCGTGTGGCCGTCGGCCGTGATGGTGATTCGTTTGACGCTGATAAATCCGGCGGTGAGGAGCATGACCACCGCCAGCAGTATACATAGAAAGCCCCTGCTCTTAAAAAAGGTTTTTCCCGGTTGGTGCAATTTCATTCAAATCCTCCTTGCCTATGCGAAAAAGCGGGAAAGGGCTGTTGCGTTCTTCTCAGGAGATATCCTGTACCCTGGCGCCGGGGGGGTGAAAGCTACACAGATGGCTGTGTAGCTTTCATCCCCGGCCGTTCTCCCGCCTTTGCCGTCGTGTACACGGAGCGCGCACGACGAGCCAATGAGATATGCCTATTATACACCTCGTCCATATGAGTGTCAAATTAGCTGAATAGGAGTTTCCCACTTTCGTCTGATTTTTGGCTGAAAAATGGGAAAAGAAAAGTGGTAGACCGCTTTTTTTCGAAGTTGTCTACCACTTTTTACTAATTTTGTTTTCAGAAAAGGCCGTAAAGGAGGCGGGCGTTGGTGGTGGTCTGCTCAGCTAAAGTGGCGAACGACACGCTGCGAAGACTCGCTACAAATTCGGCGGTATTTCTAACGAAAGCCGGTTCGTTTCGTTTGCCACGATACGGGCGGGGAGAAAGATAGGGACTGTCCGTCTCCAGGAGAATCCGGTCAGCAGGCAGTCGGCGGACGATGTCTGGGAGCTTGGCAGCGTTTTTGTAAGTGACGGGGCCGTCGACGCCTAAGTACCAGCCCAAGCGCAAAAGTTCCCGGGCCATTTCAAAACTGCCGGAAAAACAGTGGATGACGCCGGTATTTTCTCGCCCTTCTTTTTTCAGGATGGCCAAGAGATCGCCGTGGGCCTCCCGGTCGTGGATGCAGACGGGAAGGTGGAGCTGGCGGGCGAGGTCCAGTTGGCGGATGAAGCAATGCCGCTGGAGGGCGCGCTGTTCCTGATCTTTTTCCCAGTAATAGTCGAGGCCGATTTCGCCGATGGCGATGACTTTGGGATGTTTCGACCATTGGGCCAGCCTCTCTTCCTCCTCTTCGGTCAGGGAGACGGCGTTATTGGGATGGATGCCGACGCCGCAGAAGACGGCATCTTCCGCCTCGGATAGAGCCACGCTTCGGGCGGAGGACGCCATGTCATCGCCAAAATTGACGATATAGTGGACGCCGCTTGCGGCGGCACGCGCGATTGCCTCATGGCGGTCAGCGTCAAATTCCGGTCCGTCAATGTGGGCGTGGGTATCTACGAGGAAACAAGAAGAGCGTTCGTCAGGCATAAAAGGCTCCTTTCGTATGAAACTCAGGGAATCTGTCTACTGGAGGAAGAACGGCGCGGAGGAAAACACGCGGAAAAGACAGTCTTCTTACCGTTGGTAAGCCGGATAGAAAATCCGCAGGAGGGTTGGCTCCTGCGGGAGGTTTTTGACAGAGCGAAGAAAATATCTTTCCTTGTCAGCGGATTTGACTGCCCACCGGCATATCCACGCCCAAGAGCTTCAGCTGATCGCCCTGGGAAGCGGCCAGCACCATGCCCTGGGAGAGGATGCCCCGAATCTTCGTAGGCTTTAGGTTGACCACCATGACTACCGTCTTGCCGATGAGCTGCTCGGGGGTGTAGTGCTGAGAGATGCCGGAGACGATTTCCCGCTCTTCGCTGCCTAAATCTACCCGGAGTTTTAAGAGCTTATCCGTTTCGGGCACCTTTTCCGCGCTGAGGATCTTCACCACCCGGAGATGGATCTTGCTGAATTCGTCGATGGTGATTTCCGCTGACTCGGCGACGGTTTTTTTGGTCTGGGGCGCGTGCAGTTTCGCCGCTGGGGGCGTGGGGGCGGTGCTTCCTTCTTCGGTTTCGATGCGGGGGAAAAGCGGCTCGGCGGCGCCGATTTTCTGCCCGGCGGGGAGCCGTCCCCAGATTTTGAGATCGTCCAAGGACGGTGCGGCTAAAGCGTCAACGCAGCCTAACTGCTGTCGGATCTTCGGCGCGGTCTGGGGCAGGAAGGGGGAGATGAGTCCGCTGATGATCCGCAGGCTCTCCGCTAAATGGTAAAGAACGGCGGCCAGTTCCGCTTTTTTCGCCGGATCCTTGGCTAGGGCCCAGGGAGCCGTTTCGTCGATGTATTTATTGGCGCGGCCGATAAACGCCCAGACCGTCTTGATGGCCGGGGTCAGCGCCAGCTTTTCCATTTCTTCTTCGTAGGCCCTCACTGTATCCATGGCGTCGGTGACCAGTGCCTCGTCTACGGGGCGTTTGGATGCTGAGCCCTCGATGATGCCCCCTTGAAATTTTTCGATCATGTTCAGGGTGCGGTGGAGAAGATTGCCCAAATCATTGGCTAAATCGGCGTTGATGCGGCTGATGAGGGCGTCGCGGGAGAAATTGCCGTCCTGTCCTAAATTAATTTCCCGCAGGAGGAAATAGCGGATGGCGTCAGCGCCGAATTCATCGATGAGAAGGTTCGGATCCACTACGTTTCCCTTGGATTTCGACATCTTGTCGCCGTTCACGATGAGCCAGCCGTGCCCATAAATTTGTTTTGGGAGCGGCAGGTCGAGGGCCATGAGGATGGCGGGCCAGATGATGGAATGGAAGCGGACGATCTCTTTGCCTACCAGGTGCAGATCGGCGGGCCAGTAACGGTGAAATTTCTCTGGATCAGAGAGAAATCCCACCGGGGTCAGATAATTCGTCAGGGCGTCAAACCAGACGTAGATGACATGTTTTTTGTCCGTGGGGACGGGGATGCCCCAGTCGAAGGAAGTGCGGGAAATACAGAGGTCGTCGAGGCCCTGACGGATGAAATTGATCATCTCGTTTCTCCGGGATGTGGGTTGAATAAAGTCCGGATGGCTTTCGATATGAGACAGCAGCTGGTCGGCGTAGTGGGACATCTTGAAGAAATAGGCCTCTTCGGCTACTTCTTCCACCGGTCGGCCGCAGTCAGGGCATTGGCCGTCTTTCAGCTGATGTTCGGTCCAGTAGGCTTCGCAGGGGGTACAGTAAAGGCCCTTGTATTCCCCTTTATAGATGTCCCCTTTTTCGTAAATGCGCCGGAAGATCTCCTGCACGACCTTTACGTGGCGATCTTCGGTGGTGCGGATGAAGTCGTCGTTGCTGATGGCGAGGCGCTGCCAGAGCTTTTGGAATCCGGCGACGATGGGATCCACATACTGGAGAGGGGTGACGCCTTTTTCTGCCGCGGAGCGCTGAATTTTCTGCCCGTGTTCATCACTGCCGGTAAGAAAAAAGACATCGTATCCCGCCAGCCGCTTAAAGCGGGCGATGGTATCGGCGACGGTGGTACAGTAAGCGTGGCCGATGTGCAGCTGAGCGCTGGGATAGTAGATGGGGGTAGTTATATAGAAAGATTTTTTCTCCATGACGCGCGCGTCCTCCTTTTGCCTGTCCTATTGTAGTATCATACCACGCAAACGAGGCGGGGTAAATACGGCGAAAGGGGAAAAGTCAAAACTGTATTGACGGAACGGGCTATACGTGGTATTCTCGCCGAGAATATGTTTCTGATAGGAAACGCTTATTTTTGCTCCCATAGGCCATAGGAAGAGCGAAAATAAGCATTATTTTTATGGAGGGCTTCTAATCGTGTTTCGCGAAATGAGAAGAAAAAGACAGGCGCTGTCGGCGTCGGAAGTTGCGGAGATTTTACACAGGGGAACTTCCGGCGTGCTGGCGCTCCTGGGCGACGAGGAGTATCCCTATGCGGTTCCCCTCAGTTATGTGTATGACGAGGGGAAACTCTATTTCCACAGCGCGACAAGCGGACATAAGATCGATGCCGTTGGGCGGTCGGCCAAGGCGTCCTTTTGCGTGATTGATCAAGATTTGATCAGACCGAGAAATATACGACGTATTTCAGAAGCGTGATTGTCTTTGGACGGATTCGTGTCATCACCGATAAGAAAAAAAGAGAGCCGCCATAGAAAAATTAGCCGTCAAATATGCGCCGGGCGTTCCGGCTGCGCATCGCGACGAGGAGATCAACCGTGAATGGAAAATTCTCTGTATGTTGGTAATGATCATCGACCATGTAACTGGCAAAGAGGCGAAAGAACTGGTCAGGGAAAAGTCAAAAAATAAATGTTTCACGTGAAACATTAAAAAAGAGCCCGCTCTTTTTTGGGAGCAGGCTCTTTTTTTAATGTTTTATGCTTGAGGTATGCGCCGCGTCGCAAGGCGCCGTTTCCAACGGCCGGTTTGGTGATTTTTACTCGTTTTCCGCGTACCAGAAGGGGCGCAGGAGGTGAAGAGCGCAGGCTTCGCCGGACTCGGGCCCCTCGTCGCGGCGGCTCTTTTGGACGCGCATGAACTGTTCGCCGATCTTGATCTGATAGTCCACGATTTCTCCCAGGAAGGCCTTGCGAGTGACGACGCCGTGGAGGCCCTCCGGGTCTTCCATGGTGGTGAAGTCGATTTCCGAGGGGCGGCTGGCTAAAGAGACGTTCGTTTCTCCTTGGAGACGCTCCGGGAGGAGGAAGCCCTTCGGGATGGCACCGCCCTCGGGGAGGGTGATGACGCCGTCTGCCTGCCTTGCGGCGAGGAAGTTTGAGAGGCCGATGAAGCTGAAGACGAACTTGTTCGCCGGGTGGTTGTAAATGTTCAGCGGGGTGTCGATCTGTTGGACGACGCCTAATTTCATGACTAAGATGCGGTCCGAGAGGGCCATGGCTTCCGATTGGTCATGGGTGACGTAGATGATGGAGAAACCGTATTTTACCTGCAAGTCCTTGATCTCAAAGCGCATTTCTTCCCGCAGGTGGGGATCAAGGCTGGAGAGAGGCTCGTCGAGGAGCATGACGTCCGGATTGATGGCCAGCGCTCGGGCCAGGGCTACCCGCTGCTTGCCGCCGCCGGAGAGAAAATCTGGGCTTTCGTCCTTCGCCTTGAGGAGGTTCGTGGCCTTGAGGGCGTCGGTGGTGCGCTGGTCGATCTCCTTATCGTCCAATTTTCGGATGCGCAGGGGAAAGGCGACGTTTTCGTAGACGGAGAGGTGGGGCCAGACGGCGAAGGCTTGGAACACCATGCCGAAGTTGCGTTTTTCCGGCGGGACGTAGTGGTTCTTTTTCGGCGAGGAGAGGAGGCGGTCCCCTACCCAGACTTCCCCGTCGGAGAGATCTTCAAATCCCGCCACCATGCGGAGCGTTGTGGTCTTGCCGCAGCCTGAGGGGCCCAGCATGGAGAAGCATTCGCCTTTGCCGATTTCATAGTTTAAGTGATCGACGGCGGTGACGTCGCCGAAGCGCTTCGTGACGTTTACTAAACGGACATAAGACATCGTCTTACACACCTGCCTTTTTCGAGAAATGGTTGATGACGAACTGCCCTAAGACGATGATGATGAGGGCGATGCCCGCCAACGCCGCGGAGATGACCGTCTCGCCGTCCTCATTCAGGGTGTAGATGGCGACGCCGATGGTGCGCGTGGTGGGCGCGTAGAGCATGATGGACACCGTCAATTCCCGAAGCGCCGGCAGGAAGATGAGGAAGAACGCCGCGAGCATGCCGGGTTTGACTAAGGGCAGCACGATGTCCTTGAGGGATTGCCACATGGTGGCCCCGCAGGCCCGGGAAGCTTCCACCAAAGAGTCATGCACCTGCTCCAAGGCGGCGGAGTTCGCTTTCAGGGAGAAGGCCATGTAGCGGGCGATGTAGGCCACCAAGATGATCCAGACGGTGTTGTAGAGGTTGATGCCGAATTGTCCCGACCAGGCTAAAATGACGCCTAAAGCGATGACGGAGCCGGGGACGGAGAAGGGGAGCATCCCCAAAAACTCTAAAATGCTCTTTCCCCGCACCTTCATCTTGACGATGACATAGGAGATCATGACCCCGGCGAACATGGTGATGACGGCCGCCGCGAAGCCAAGCGTCACGCTGTTGAAGATGGCGTCCCGGGTGACAGCGTAGTCAAAGAGGATGAATTTGAAATTATCTAAGGAGAGGTTCTCCGGGCGGAACGCCAATCCGTAGGTTTTCAAACTGCCCACCAGGAAGATGACCGCCGTGGGGAGGAGAATGGTGAAGCCGATGTAGAGGAAGCAGAAGATCATCATGGGCGTCTTGAGACCGCGCAGCTTCAGCTCCATGGGGCGGAAGCTTTTGCCGCCGATGATCTGATAGTGCCCCGTGTCCAAGATCCGCCGCTGGAGCCAGATGATGAAGGCCGCCGTGATGACTAAGACGGTGGCCAGCACCGTGCCGGTGCGGATGGATTCAAAGGAACCGCCGCTCTGGTGGATGCGCTCGTAGATGAGGACGGGGATGTTGTAAATGCCGTTCTCAATGCCCAAGACGGCCACGGTGCCGAAGTGGGCCATGGAGTAGAGCATGATGAGGAGCGCCCCGGAGAGGATGGAGGGAAGTACCAGGGGAATGGTGATCTTCCGCGTGATGGTGAAGAGCCCCGCCCCAGAGATGCGGGCCGATTCTTCCAGCGTCGGATCCATGCGCTCCAAAGCACCGCAGACCTGGATGAAGACGAAGGGAAAGAGGTACATGACCTCCACAGCGCTGATGCCTATGTAGCTGTAAATATTGAAGATGGGGCCGGTGAAGCCGAAATTCTGAACGAAGAACTGGTTGATGAAGCCCGCGTTGGGCGAGAGCAGCATCTTCCACGCCATGGCCCCGATGAAGGAAGGCAGCATGAAGGGGACGAGGAACATACCCTTCATGAATTTCTTGTGGGGAAGATCCGTTCGGGTGACCAGCCAGGCGAAGAAGGTGCCGACGATGGTGGAGCCCACGGTGGACATGCTGGCGATGATGAGGGAGTTGATGAGGGCCTGGTACGTTTCCGGCTGCCGCAAAATTTGAACGGCTCCCTCGAAATTAAAGTGATCCTCCACCCAGAAGGCATTGAAGAGAATCAGGAGGACGGGAAACGCCACGACGATGACGAGGATGGCGATGGACAGGAACAGGATCACCTGCGCTACGCCGAAGGATCCTTTGGCTTTTACGGCGCTCATTCGCTTAGCACCCCTTTCAGTTTATCGGCTTCAAACCAGTGGAGGGAGAGGAAGTCCACGTTGACGGGGTCTCCCGCTTTTAGAATGAGATCCCGGGCGATGGCGTGGTGGGTTTCGATGCTGGTGCGAAGGTGGGTGCCGTCAATCTCGATGAGGTAGTCCATCATGGCCCCTAAGAAATTCGCCCGACGGACGACGCCCCGCAGCCCCGGCCCGCCCTTGGCGATGGCAACGTCGGAGGGACGGAAGGCCGCCACCCATTTATCCGCGTCCCCCGTGGGTTTCTCCGTCCAAGGGATGAGCTGGGTGCCGGTGCCCACGAAGAAATTGCCGTCGTCCCGGCGGACGGCGATGAAGTTGGCGATGCCCATGAAATTGAAGACGAAAGGATTGACAGGCTTTTCAAAGATTTCCCAGGGGGTTCCGATCTGCTGAATGACCCCGGCGTCGTCCATGATGGCCACGCGGTCGGAGATGGCGAGGCCGATTTCCTGGTCGTGGGTGACGTAGAGGACAGTGACGCCGAGCTGGCGCTGAAGTTCTTTGATTTCAAAGCGCATTTCTTCCCGCAGGTTCGCGTCCAAGTTTGACAGCGGCTCGTCGAGGAGCATGAGGGAGGGTTTACTGACGAGGGCGCGGGCCAGTGCTACGCGCTGCTGCTGACCGCCGGAAAGTTCCGAGGGGAGGCGCTGGTCGAGGCCGTGCATGCCCACGATGTCCACCATCTCCATCACCCGGCTCTTGATTTCGTCCTTGGGCCGCTTGGCGATCTTTAGGGGGTAAGCGATATTTTCGAAAACCGTCATGTGGGGCCATACGGCGTAGTCCTGAAACACCACGCCCAGACCGCGGTCTTCCGGGGGAACGTCCACGCCGTCGGCGGCGTCGTAGACGGGGGTATCGTCGATGTAGATGCGCCCTGCTTCCGGCGACTCAAATCCAGCAATGAGGCGCAGCAGCACCGTCTTGCCGCAGCCCGAGGGGCCTAAGAGGGTAAAACATTCGCCTTTTTTGATGGAAAGGGACAGGTCGCGGAGTACCGGATGATCCGGGTAGCCCTTGACGATGCCGTCCAGGCGGATATTGTCCATGGGGGACCTCCTTTGTGTTGGTACAAGAAAAACGACGGGGCGGCAACCCGTCCCGTCGTTTTTGACGGATTTGTCACTGGCTTATTTTTTGCCGATGATTTCCGTGAATTCCTTGATGGTTGCTTCCTTGTGAGGAAGAATTTCGGTGTAGACGACTTTGATGCCGTTCTTTAAGGCGTCCTGGGGCGTCGGGAGATGGAACTTCGGATCCTGCTTCACGTCCGTTCTGACTGGCACCGTACCGGCGTCGGAGACCTTCTGCTGGGCTTCCTGGCTCAGGAGATAGTCCACGAATTTTTTCGCCGCGTCGATATTGGAAGAATTTTTGAAGATGGCTACCGGGCTAGGCACCATGAGAAGCTCCGGCGGATACACCATAACTAAGTGCGCCCCTTTGGCAATCTTGCTGTTGGTGATGTAGTCGACGCCGAGGCAGGCGGAAAGCTCACCGGCGGAGGTATCGTCTATGACTTGGCCGGACCCCTTGCCGATACGGGTGCCGTTTTCGTGCAGGCGGTTAAAATATTCCCAGCCGAACTGCTTCTGGAGGAGCGCTACGCTCATGTAGGAAGTGCCGGAGAGAGCCGGATCGGCGATGCCGAAGGCGTTCTTATACTCTGGCTTCGTTGCCAGATCCTCCCAAGCCGTGGGCGGTTCTTTCACCTTGTCCGTGTTGATGACGATGCCCAGCGTACCCAGGCGGGCCGCCGTAAAGGAACCGTCGTAGTCATCTAAGGGGTTTAAGATTTCGTTGAAATTTGAAGGCGTGTAATTCTCAAGAATGCCGTCTTTCTTCATCTGGTAGAAGTCAGGGACTTCGCTGGTCCAGATGACATCGGCTAAAATTTTGCCGCTCTGACGTTCGGCGGCGATCTTCGCCATCAGTTTGCCGGCGCCCGCGGACTGGTAGTCCACCTCAATGGCCGGGTACTTCTTCTTGAATCCTTCCACGATACCGCTGATCAGGGCTTCCTTCATAGACGTGTAGATGACGAGTTTCTGCTTGCCCGAAGCGGATCCCGAGCCGCTTCCCGCCTGCTTCGGCCCACCGCCGCAGCCCGCGAAGAGCGCCGTCGAAAGCGCCATGACCAGCATGAGCAACAGAGCCATACCTTTTTTACGCATACCGTAAACCCCTCCCGTAAAAATGTTTTTCTCTGCCTAACAGGGAAAATTTCCCTGTCAGACAATTCAATTTCAGCCTTCATTATAATCTCCTCCGCCCCATAAGTCAACGGGGAAAATACCGGTTAAACCAACGTTTACGCCTTTTCCCACTCATTCGCTTATGCCTCTGGGGCATAATTTTCCCGGCCGCGGTCAGACGCTTGACGAGAGGAAAAAGCGCTCGTGCTTTTGCCGCCGGATCGCAAAACGGCAGGAAATTCCCGCGGTTTTAGCGAATAGTGATGAAAGTGAAGGAGGCGTGTCATGGGGATTGGACAGGAGAAAAAAAGAGAGTGGCTGGAAACGGCGGAACGCTTTTTTGCGGCGGGAGATTTCAAGGCCATGCGGGCCTGTGCCCGAGAAATCTTGACCCATGATTTGGATGATTTGGACGGGCTGGCCCTCTTTGCCCAGGCTTCCCTTTATCTGGGGGAAGAGGATCAGGCCCGGCGTTTTATTTCCCGGGTGCTGTCCGCTGATCCGCAGCACTGGCGGATGCTTTTAGTGGCGGGAGAAGCGGCTGTCGCTGATTTCGCTCTGTATCAGGGGATGCCATATTTAGAACGGCTCTGGCATTTGGGAGAGGCACGAACGGGCGAGATCTCACCAGCGGAGAGGAGTATTCTGCTGCGGGCGGGGAGTCTTTTGGCGGACGCGTATTATCTGCTGGCCCGGCCGGAAGAGGCGGCAGAGATGTGCTTTGCCCTAAGCGCCTGTGCGGTGGAGACGGAGAAAAAAGCGGAGTTTTACGGGAAAGGGCTCTTTCTCATGAATTATCGGGCCGCTGACAGCCATACCACCGCTCGACGGGAACGCTACAACGCTTTTTTTGGCGCGAAGGTCACCCTGCCCCATACCCGGCCCCAAGGTGTGCCTAAGCGTAAGCTGCGCATCGGCTATTTATCGCCGGATTTTCGCCGGCACGCGGTGGCCCATTTTTTGACGCCCTTTCTGCGGGATTACAGCAAACTGGATTTTAACGTCTACTGTTACCAGCGGGGGGCAGCGGACGAGGTGACCCGGCGCTTTCGCCGCTTCGCGGCGGTGTGGCGCGATGTGAGCGAGCTTACGAATAAAGAAACGGCGCGGCAGATCTTTGAAGATAAGATCGACATCTTAGTGGATTTTTCCGGTCATTCCCAAGGCTCCTGTCTCCCCGTCATGGCGTTGAAGCCGGCTCCGATCCAGATCTCGGCCATCGGCGATATCCATACCACAGGCCTGCGGGAGATGGATTACTTCTTGTCCGACATGACCTGCATGCCGCCGGGAAAACCGGTGCGCGGCTTTACGGAGCGGATCGCACTTCTCCCTTACTGCCATCTCTGCTACGCTCCGGAAATTATCGGCGAACTGCCCCCGGTGGGTGGGGAACCTCCCGTGGTGAAGAATGGCTTTGTCACTTTCGGGAGCTTCAATAATTTCGCCAAAGTCAGCCGGGAGACGCTGCTCCTTTGGCGCGGTGTCTTAGAGGCGCTGCCGGAGGCTCGCTTCATTATAAAAGGAAAGATTGCCAGCATCCCCGACGGCCGGGCGGAAGTCGTATCGCGCCTTCAGGATATCGGTATCGATCCGGCGCGGGTGGAGCTTCGCCCTTACAGTCCCGATTATCTGGAACAGTACGCCGATGTGGATATTGCTCTCGATACGACCCCCTACAACGGGGGACTCACCACCTGCGAGGCCCTCGTCATGGGCGTTCCCGTGATCAGCCTGCGGGGAACGACCCACGCGTCCCGCTACGGAGCGACGATTTTGGAGCACGCTGGACTGCCGGAGCTGGTGGCGGAAAACGGCGCGGAGTACGTGAAAAAGGCCCTTCGTGTCGCCCGATCACTTCCCATCCTCCGGAAATTTCATGCCAATCTCCGCCAGGCGCTGCGTTCGTCGCGTCTCATGGACGGTTCGGCGTACATGAAGGACATGGAAGATCTCTACCGGGGACTTTGGCGGACGTATTGCGGCGAGGGGTAAAAAACGTGATTTCATAGGGCGTTGGGCGAAAATAAATCAGGGAAATAAAGATTGCACTTTTCTTCTGTTTCCATTATAATATAGGAAGTATCGAAGTTTTTAGAGTGAGGGGGAGAACGTTATGGATCTTACTATGGGCATCGCGTCGCTGAGCGTCGGCCTGACGGAGGCAAAGACTCAACAGGGCCTGCAGCTCTCGATGATGAAAAAAGCGATGGACATGGCGGGAGAAGGCGTGGAGGAACTCTTGGCGGCTACCGGCCCGGCGAGCCTCGACCCGAACCTGGGGACGACGGTCGACGTGCAGGCTTGAGCCGTCGGGCGACACCTGCGAAGAGCAGCAGCGGAGGGCGGATATACCGCCTCCAAACAAAGGTGAGGGGATTTTTGAATGGCATTTGAGGACAAGACGTTGGTATGCAAGGACTGCGGGAACGAGTTCATCTTCAGCGCAGGGGAACAGGAATTTTACGCGGAGAAGGGCTTCGAGAACGAACCGGCCCGCTGCCGTGACTGCCGCGACAAACGCCGCCGCTCCCGGGACGGCGGAGAGCGCGAACCGCGCCAGATGTTCACGGTGATCTGTGCGGAATGTGGCAATGAGACGCAGGTACCTTTCGAACCGAAGGATGATCGCCCGGTTTATTGCCGTGATTGTTTCAACAAACGCCGGGAGCTTAACTGACGTTTTGATTCGACGGGTCGCGGGATTGACGATGTGATTGCGGTTTCCCGCGATAGGTGGCGGCAAAGGAGTTCGGATGATGTCCGGGCTCCTTTGTGCATTTATTTACGAGGAGGTTTTCTGATGAAACGATGGATTGTACTGTGCATGGCAGCGCTTCTGTCCCTTTCGCTTTTGGCGGCGGGCTGCGGCGGTTCAGAAAAGAAAGCGGAAACACCGGCGTCTTCCGGCGCTTCGGCGAAGGTTCTGCGGGTGGGGACGAATGCGGATTTTGCCCCCTTTGAATTCCAGGATGTCAGCGGCAAGGAATATCAGGGCTTTGATATGGATCTCATCCGCGCTATCGCCAAAGAGATGGGCTATCAGGCCGACATCCAGAACATCAATTTCGACGGCCTCATCCCGGCCATGGAGTCCGGCAATTTGGACGTCATCATCGCCGGCATGAGCATCAACGACGAACGGCGTCAGAAGGTGGAGTTCTCGGATCCGTACTATAAGTCTGGTCTCACCATCATCGTCAAGAAAGACAATACGGCAATCCAGAGATTTTCTGATCTCGTGGGCAAGCGGGTGGCCGTCCAGATCGGTACCACCAGCGCCAAGGAAGTCCGGAAAATCGAGGGCGTCGAAATCCGGGAGTTCAATAGTTCCGCCGAAACGTTCTTGGAGCTTCGGGCCGGCGGTGTGGATGCCGTGGTCAATGATCGTCCGGTGAACGACTATTACATCGCCAAGAGCGGTATCACCGACGTCCGCGCTTTAAATGAGCTATTGACGTCCGAGGATTACGGCATCGCCATGTCGAAGAAGAATCCCGAACTGGCGAAAGAGGTCAATGCCGCGCTCAAGAAACTGCGGGAAAACGGCGAGTACGACAAGATTTATAAGAAGTGGTTCGGTACGGCCAGCCAGGGGAAATAACGGGCGTGATAAGAATCGCGGTGGGGAGATTTTCTTCTGACAGCGGGATACGGGTGCGGGGCAACGCTTTTTCGGGAAAGAAGGGGCTTGCTTCGCACTTTTCGTTATGGTATAATCACGTTACTAACGGACGGGCTGCCGTCTGTTTTTCATGCACAGGGCCGGTTCCCCCAAGCGGGATGCCGGTAAACCAAGCGCTTATCAAAAGGGCTTGTATCTTACCCGGCAAGGTTTTGCCCATGGGGAAAAGCGAGGTGTAAAATGATGAAAGAGAATATTCACCCGGAATACTTTGAAGCGACGGTGACCTGTGGCTGCGGTAACACGTTCACGACGGGCTCCACGAAGAAGGAGCTCCGGGTCGATGTCTGCTCGAAATGCCATCCGTTCTTTACGGGCCGTCAGCGCGGTCAGGCGAAGGGCGGCCGCATCGAACGGTTTAAGCAGCGTTACGGCAAGGACTAAAGCGCAGGGGCAGGGCAGAAAATGCCCTGCTTCATTTGTTTTTGGGCATTTATCGATGCGAAGATAAGGAGGAATTTGCGTTGGCAGCAGATACATTGCTGGTAGGCGGGCAGGCGGTCATTGAGGGTGTGATGATGCGCGGCGCGGGTCAGGTAGCGACAGCGGTGCGGGAGCCTTCGGGGCGGATCATCGTGGACGCCCGGGCAGTGACGTCCATCGCCGAACGCTATCCTCTTTTGAAAAAGCCTTTTCTGCGGGGCATCGTGGTGTTGGGGGAATCCCTGACGCTGGGCATGAAGTCGCTGGCTTATTCGGCGAAGATGGCCGGGGAAGAAGAGGATACGCTTTCCGATCGGGAACTTTTGGGGACGATGGCCGTTGCCTTCCTTTTGGCTGTGGGTCTCTTTGTGGTGATTCCTACAGGGGCAGCACGGCTCTTTCGGGAGGTGACAGAGGCCCCGCTGGCCTTGAATCTCTTTGAAGGCGCGCTGCGGCTCCTGATCTTTCTCGGCTATCTGGCCATCATTGCCCGAATGAAGGGTATCTACCGAGTATTTCAGTATCATGGGGCGGAGCATAAGACGATCCATGCCTACGAAGGGGGAGGGCCGCTGACAGTGGAGAACGTGCAGCGCTTCTCCCGGCTTCATCCCCGCTGCGGGACGTCATTTTTGCTCATCGTCATGCTGGTGAGCATCTTGGTTTTTGCCTTTTTGGGCTGGCCGGATCTCGTTACCCGGATCCTCAGCCGGGTGTTGCTCCTGCCGGTGGTGGCGGGAATTTCCTACGAGATCATCCGTTTGGCGGGGCGCTCTCAGAACGCGCTCCTTCATACGGCGCTTTTGCCGGGATTGTGGCTGCAAAAGCTGACCACGAATCCTCCGGCGGACGAGATGGTGGAGGTGGCTATCGCCTCTTTGGCGGCGGTATTGCCGGAGGAAGAGCGGAGACGGATGGGACTTCCCGCGGACGGTGTGGTGTACGGCATGGCGGGGCATACTGCAGAAGCCGCGCCTGAAGGGGCGGAAGAACCTGCGCCCGGGGCGGCGGCTATAGGATAAACCTAGGATCCGCCGGGACTCGATGTGTGTCAACCGGAGCGCCGCACCATGACAGAACGATGGAGTGTGGGGACGTGCGGGAAAAATTGCAGGCGTTAGAAGATAAATATCGAGAGCTGGAATCCCTCTTGGGCGACCCGGATACTTTGGCCGATGTGGCCCGATGGCGTCGGGTGAGCCGGGAACACGCGCAGCTTTTGCCGGTGGTGGAGAAGTTTCGCACCTACAAAGATGTCATGGCGGAGCTGGCGGAGAATACGGAACTTCTCAACGAAGGGCCGGAAGATGATCTGCGTCGGATGCTGCTGGAAGAAATCAGCGTACTCAAAGAACGGCAGGCTGACTTGGAGAAAGAATTTCCCCTGCTGCTTCTCCCGAAAGATCCCAATGACGATAAGAATGTCATCGTGGAGATACGCGGGGGCGTAGGAGGGGAGGAAGCGGCCCTTTTCGCCGGGGATCTCTTTCGGATGTACACTCGTTACGCTGAGAAACGGGGCTGGCGGACGACGCTCCTAAACTCCAATCCTACGGAATTAGGGGGCTTTAAGGAGGTCGCCTTTTCCGTGGAGGGATACGGGGCCTTCAGCCGTCTGAAATACGAGCGGGGAACCCATCGGGTGCAGCGGGTGCCGGAAACGGAATCCTCGGGCCGTATTCACACCTCGGCAGTGACCGTAGCGGTGCTGCCCGAAGCAGAGGAGGTAGAAGTGAATCTCCGACCGGAGGAGCTTCGCATTGATACTTACTGCGCCCACGGCGCCGGCGGACAGTACGTGAATCGGACGGAAACGGCGGTGCGGATCACGCATCTTCCTACGGGCATTGTGGTACAGTGTCAGGATGAGAAGTCCCAGCTCAAAAATAAGGAGCAGGCGCTGCGGGTTCTGCGGGCCCGGATCTTGGAGCGGGCCGAGGAAGAACAGGCGGCGGCTACGGCGGCGGATCGCCGGCATCAAGTGGGATCAGGGGATCGGAGCCAGCGCATTCGTACCTACAATTTCCCTCAAGGACGGGTGACGGATCATCGAGTGGGGCTGACGCTCCACAAACTGTCTGCTGTATTGGACGGAGAATTAGATGAGCTGTTAGATGCGCTCATTACGGCGGATCAGGCGGAGCGCTTGCGGCAGCAGTGACTGGGGTAAAGATGTGACCGCGGACCGGGGGCATTCGGCAGCGAGGGAGAAAAGGAAGGGGCGCATCCCTTCCCAGGGGAGGCAGACGGGCGGCATGGCAGAAGAAAAGATTTGGACCATCGGCAGGCTCTTGCAATGGTCAGAGGGCTTTTTTCGAGAAAAGGGCATCGAAACGCCCCGTCTGGACGCAGAAGTGCTGCTGGCTCACGTTTTGGAAAAGCCGCGTATCTATCTCTATGTTCACTATGATCAGCCCCTTGATCCAGAAGAGCTGGCCGCTTATCGGGGCTTCGTCCGACGGCGGGCGGCGCGGGAACCGGTGGCCTATCTCGTGGGGGAACGGGAGTTCATGGGGCTCACCTTCGCGGTATCACCGGCAGTACTGGTGCCGCAGCCGGATACGGAGGCACTGGTGAGCGAGGCGCGAAAGCGTTTGCAGGGAAAATCTGGGGTGCGGATCGCCGACGTGGGAACGGGGAGCGGCGCCATCGCCCTGTCGCTGCTTCACGCCCTGCCGGAGCTTACCGCTGCCGTTGTGGACGTCTCGGCGGCGGCACTCAAGGTGGCGCGGGAAAACGCCGATCACTTTGGTCTTACGGATCGGGTGATGTTTTACGAGGGGGATCTTTTGGCGCCGCTCCGCGGGCAGACCTTTGATGCTGTTTTATCCAATCCCCCCTACATTCCCCGAGGGGATATCGCGGCCCTGCCGCCGGAGGTGCAGGCAGAACCGCGTCTGGCTTTAGACGGCGGCGCGGACGGGCTTGATTTTTACCGCCGCCTCGTGAGGGAGGCGGCGGCCTTTTTGCGTCCCGATGGTTTTTTGGCCGTGGAAGCCGGGCGGGGGGAAGCGGTGGTTATTTCGGAATTGGCCCGTACCAACGGTTGGCTGGAAGTGGAAATCACCAAGGATTTAGCGGGTATTGACCGGGTGGTGACGATGCGTCGAGGGTGAGGCTGGGGTCGGGCATGGATTTTCCGCAGGGGACGGGGACAGAAAAGCATGACCGAGTGCAGGAGACTTCGCCAAGGGGACGAAACGCGCCGGGAAGGAGGCGGCTTCATGAAAACTGCAATTCTTCGGATTAGAGACGTGACGGCACAGGCAGCGGATATAGAGGCGGCGGGGGAGCTGCTTCGCGCCGGGGGCCTCGTTGCCTTTCCTACGGAAACGGTTTACGGCCTCGGGGCAAATGGCCTCGAGGCCTCAGCTTGTGCCGGGATATATCAGGTGAAGGGGCGGCCGTCGGACAATCCCCTCATCCTCCACGCGGCGGATCGGAGTATGGTGGAGATGGCGGCGCGGGTCGTGACACCTCTGGGAGAAAAGCTGCTGGCGGCCTTTGCTCCAGGGCCCATCACCCTTATCCTGCCGAAACGGCCGGAGGTGCCGGAGAGCGTGACCGGAGGATTCGATACGGTGGGGGTGCGTCTGCCCGACAACGATGTTGCCCGCGCCCTCATTCGCGCCGCGGGGGTTCCCGTGGCTGCCCCCAGCGCCAACCTCTCGGGACGCCCCAGTCCCACCATAGCCGCCGCCGTCGCCGCCGATCTTTCGGGGCGGGTGCCCCTCATTTTGGATGGCGGCCCCTGTCGATTTGGGTTGGAATCTACCATTGTGGACTGTACTGGGGATCGTGCCGTTATTTTACGCCCGGGGGCGATCACCCGGGACATGATCGCGGCGGCGGTGGGGTCGGCGGATCTCGATCCGGCGCTAAGTACCCCCAACGCCCCGCCGCGTGCCCCCGGTATGAAGTACGTCCATTACGCCCCCAAAGTCCCCCTCACCCTTATCATGGGGGAGAAGGCGCGGCTGGCGGCGGCTTTTCGTCGGGAAGTGGAAAAGCGACAGGCCGCCGGAAAAGCTGTGGGGCTGGTGGTGAGTGAGGAGATTGCAGCGGCGCTGGAGGATATCGTTCCCCCGCCGCTCACGGCGATTTACGGGGTACAGGGGGATCTCTTCGCCATGGCAGCCCATCTTTACGAGGCTTTGCGGTACTTCGATGACAAGGCTGTCGACGTGCTCCTCAGCGAGGGGGTAGTGCCGGAAGGGCTGGGTTTGGCCATTATGAACCGGTTGCAAAAAGCCAGCGGCGGCCGCTGCATCGAGGCGTAGAACGATGTGTGTGGCCTGAAGGTTTCCACCGGCTCAGATTTGTTTCTCGCTGTTTCTTATAGTATAATATGAACACTTAGTGAGAATATGTACCTAAGCACTTAATGAAGGCGCGCGAAGCGAAGGCTGAATTTAGTGGTTATGGTATAATAAAACTATCCGCGTAGTACTTCCTAGGGCAAGATAAGGAGCTTTTCTCGAGGCGGCATATGGCACAAAGGATAGGTGATACCATGAAAGAAAGATTGTACATCATCGGACTTTTGAGTGTGTTCGCTACCTTCCTTTTTTTCCCCGTTCACCGAGGGAATGCTTCTGGGTTCCATCCGCCGGTAGAGATCCTTCGGCAGGAAGAGGCGACGCCGGATACTTCCTGGCTGGTGACACAGACGATTACGTCTGACCCGCAGGCCATTCCGTCGCCTTTGGTGTTCATGGCGCAGGACGAACTCCCCGGCTTTCAGCTTTTGGATATAGAAATGACACGTTGGGATGAGGCGGCTAACATGGGCGTGTTTTGGGTCAAAAAACAATTCCCTATGTATACGCTTACTCCGGCGCATCCGTTGCCGGTGGCCGCTGTCTTTTACGGTGATCTGCCTAATTTCGGATTTTCTTACCTGACCGCCGCTGGGGAAAGACGATATTTTGCCGTGGGGATGAGCGGCCATGATGGATCCTGTTATGCACAAGAAATTCATGTCGATGGCTTTGGGTCTGTGGTGGGAGAACGGGAACCGTCGGAAGGTGCACCCCTCTACGGCAGGCTTCTGGATGGTTTTTATGACATCCTGCGCGGCGGGGACAGTGCCTTCGTGGAAGAATGCGGCGGGGCGGTCGGCGTCCGGGAAGTCGTTTCCCTCCTTGGCTCAAGAGCAGCTTTATATCAAGTGGGCTATGCCGTCAGGGACATCACGGGCGACGGTGTTCCCGAGCTACTGGTCGGGCTGATCAAGGACGGGCAGGATTTCGGCACTACCATCCTTGCGGTGTATACGTCTCCTGGGGTGCGTCCCGTTTGCGCCTTGGAGGGTTGGGCCAGAAACCATTTTCTCCTGATGGATGGGGGACGTTTCCTTCAGGAAGGCTCCAATGGGGCGATGAGTTCTTCCTTTGGCGAATACACCCTCTCGGCCGATGGGCGGCAATTTTCCTGTGAATCATTTTATTTCACGGCGGAGAGTCCTTCGGAGCCCGGAGAAATCGAGGTGTATTACAATACCACCGGCGCTTTTGATCCGAGGCAATCGGAAAAACTCGACATGACCTCCGAGGCGTTCCTGCGGCTGCAGACGGAACTGGAGGGTGGGGTTCGCTACGTGAACCTCACATCCTTTGGCGCGGAAAGGAGAGCCCGATGAACAGAAAAATTTTTTCGTGTTGGCTCATCCTGTGCTTCTTGGTGGCGGCGTCCTTTGGTGTGGGAGAGGCGCGGCCTCGGGCAGACATTGAGGGGCCGGTAGCGAATGCGCAGGGCATTGACTATAAGCAGATTTATAATATGACTCTGGAATCCCTGCATCGCTGGGTGGCGGATCAGGTTCGTATGGGCGATGAGGAAGCGCCGCGCCAGATCGGCTATTTCCTAAAGGACATAAGCGGAGACGGTGTGCCAGAACTCATCGTGGGGGCCATCACGGAGGAGGACGGGACATATCGCTATGGCAGTGAACTCTACGCGGTGTACAGCTGCCAGCAAGGCTATGTCAAGCGTCTCTTTTTCGGTGGTACGCATCAACGGCTTGTTCGCCCTCAATACGGCACAGTATAGATGTCAAGCGTCTCTTTTTCGGTGGTACGCATCAACGGTATACGCTGCTCTCCGACGGGCGCATTTTGACTATGACGATGGATGGTGTACACGATTTTGGGGTTGGGGTCTATCGGATTGCCCCTGACGGATCGGTGCTTACCTGTGAGGATTATTATTTTGTGGTCGCGGCGGATGAGAGCGCCCAGCGGGGCGATGTGTATCATAATACCAGCGGACAGTCGGATGTGGGCGTCTCGGAGAAGATGAACATGACGCCGGAGGACGTCCTCGCCTTGGGGCGCAAGCTGGACAGACAGGCACAGCCGGTGCGCCTCTATCCTTTTTCGCTGTATTTCTATGAGCCAAAGGAGCCGTTTGCGCCTGAGACATCAAGGGTTTGGGTGAGGCGCAGGGAAGCGGTCGATCCCGGGACATATTATCGGAGTCGGTTTCGCGTCGGGCAGGAGGGCGCGCATGTTTCCCTGTTCTTGTCAGCGGAGAAAGAGCTGATGAATGTGCATGTACTCGCCCTTCGCTATTTGGACACGGAGACGGGGCAGCCGATCTTTGCCACGCACTCCCTGGCGGGCATCTATCGCTTCCAGCCGGAGCATCCCGTGATCGTCGATCTGCCGATCGTCGATGCCATGCCTGCCTATGGCCTTTCCTATGAGGATGAAGAAGGGCGGCCGCATACCTTCGCCCTTCGTGAGAGCGGGTTTGACGGATCCCTTTTCTTTGAGGAGATACAGACCGGCGGCGAGTGGGGGGATTTTGGCATGATCTTCGACGGCATCACCTATGGCCTCCCCGAGGGACGGCTCTGACCGCCGACCTGCGCGAAAAGGGAAAGATTTCTCGCCGCAGCGCGAGCAAAGGAGAACAAACACGATGGAAAATACCTTCAGCGTAGCGATCAGCTACCACGATACCTTAGGCTACATCGAATACGACGGCGCGTCCCGGTCGGCGCACATCGTCCTGCCGGATGAGAAGGGGCGGGCGTTGGCGGAGGAATACCTTCATACCACGCACGAGATTCTCGTCCCTCACGAAACGCTCTTGGACTTTTCCGAAGAGATCATTGATCCCCTTAAGGATGTCCGTAGCTTTCAGATCGCGCTGACACGTCTCTGGGAAGCCACACAAGTGCATGTGGATTGGAGCCGACCGGTGGAATTTATCAAGAAATATCCTACTTTGGACAGCCTCCCTAAGGGTGGCGTCAAATTTGATTTGACCGCATCCTGAAATTTTCGGATTGTTACTTTCGCTCACAAAAAAGGCTGCCGATTTTGAAAATCGGCAGCCTTTTTTTGTGCAGGCAGCGTAGGAAGATAAACTGAAGATTATTTTTTCAGCGTGACCGTATCGATGAGACGGCCTTCCGGTAAAAAGCAGCGGAAGATAAGAGCGTCGGGGGAGGCCTCCAAAGTGAGGTAATTGTCCGTCTCCGGCTGGGGGGCGACTACGCGGTCAAAGGCATGGTCGACCCAGAGATTGGGATAGCGGACATCGCCGGCGACACCGGTGAGAAGGTAGAGCGGTCCCGTTTCTCCGGCGGTGAAGTTAGCGATATGGCCGCGGTTTCGATAGGTGTGGAGGTGAGCCGTGAGAACAGCATCCACATGGCCCTCATCAAAGAGAGGCATGAAGGCGCGCCCTACTCTTTCATCGATGCCGGAAGGGCGTTCGGGCCGGCCGTGAATGCCATATTGCAGGACGTCGCGATGGAGGAGGACGACCTTCCATTTCTTGTTCGTGGCGGCTAAGTCTTTCGGCAGCCATTCCATCTGCTCCGTTTTGAGTCCCGGGGTGAGATCGTTGAGTTCGTGCCACTGGGTGTTGAGGACGGTGAAATGGACGTCGCCGTAATCGTAAGAATAGTAGTGCCGGTTGAAATTCGGGCTGCCGTTTTCCGGCAGATCAAAAAGGGACAGATAGGCTTTGGGCCAGCGGACTCGCCAGTCGAGGGTGTAGGTTTCGTGATTGCCCATGATGGGGGCGATGGGCAGGCGGTCGGCGATACCAGCCAGACCGTCAAACCATTGGTCCCACTGGTTATGATCTTCACCGTTATCCACTAAATCGCCCATGCTGATGAGAAAAGCGGCGTCGGGATGCTGCTGTGCGGCGGACTGGGCCACTTCCCGCCAAGTAACGTAGCCGTCGGAGCATTGGGAGTCAGGGAAGATGAGTGCTTTGAAAGGTCCTCCGTTGTCCGTCGGCAGGGGATGCCACGGCGTGCCCTTATCTCCGGCAACGACCTGATATTCGCAAGGCACGCCCGGGGGGAGCTCTTTGAGGGTAGCGCTGTGGAGGTAAATATGCTGCCCGTCGTCCGTGTAGAGGGCGGAGGAGGCGGGGACACGGGCGCTTCTGTCGCTGCCCTCAGCGCGCCACGCCACGGCAGCGTTTTTCTGCTCCGACGCCGAGTTCCACATGATGGTGCGGGAGGTGCGGCTGTCGGCGGTGATGATCTGGCGAAGGGCATGGATATCAAGGGAGATATCGCCAACGGAAGAGGAGGCTTTACCAAACAAGTTTCCCGTTTGATTCACGGAGGCGGGGGAGAAGGTGCAGCCTGTCGTCAGGGACAGGACGGTGCTTCCGGCTAACTTTAAGAAGCGGCGGCGGGAAATAGATGTTGTATCCATGAGAAACGGCTCCATTCTGTATGGGAATTTTGGGGAGACGGAGAATCATATTCAGTATAAACGGCCGCGCCCTTTTTATCAAGGGATTTCCCCTGTTTCTAATCTGGATGATGTGGATACTTGTGTTTTTGGGAAAAACGATGCCTGAGGTTTTAGGAATATGCGGCTCAGTGCATTTCGGCAAAAAGCCAAGGTACGTCCCGGAAAATGGAAAGGAAAGGGAAGGGAAGTTGAGCGCGGGCAACAGAAAATAAAAAATAAGCGTATTCCTGTGATGAGGGGATTGCACGGGGCGCACTTCTTCGTTAAAATATAATTAATTTCTAACGGCTTTGGTTTGACGAGATGATCATCCTGGGAGGTGCTTTTCATGAACAGCTTTACTTTTTACATGCCCACGGAAATTCTCTTCGGGCGAGGAGCTGAGGAGAAGACGGCGTCGGCGGTGCAAAAGCATGGTGGCCGGCGGGTACTCATCGTCTTCGGGGGGGGTAGCGTAAAAAAGAGCGGACTCTTAGACCGCGTCGAACGCGGCCTGGAGACGGCGGGCGTTCTCTTTGCGGAATTTGGCGGGGCGCAGCCGAATCCGCTCCTTTCCCACGCCCGGGACGGGGTGCGGGCGGCGGCGAAATTCGGCGCGGATTTCATTTTGGCCATTGGGGGCGGCAGCGCCATCGATACGGCGAAGGCCATCGCCCATGGGGCGGCGAATTTAGACATCGATCTCTGGGATTTCTGGTCGGGGAAGCGCCCGGTGGAGCGGTCTCTTCCGGTGGGGGTGGTTTTGACCATTGCGGCGGCAGGCAGTGAGACCAGCAATTCGGCGGTGCTGACGAATGAGGAGACGGGAAAGAAGTGCGGCGTCAATACGGAGTTTAACCGTCCAGCCTTTGCCATCATGAATCCCGAGCTGACCTATACGCTGCCGCGTCAGCAATTGGCCTGCGGGATCGCCGATATCATGATGCACACGCTGGATCGTTATTTCACCCACGAAACGGGAAATTCCTTCACCGACCGGGTGGCGGAGGCGCTCTTAAAAAATGTCGTTCGCTATGCGAAAGTCGCTATGACGAATCACCGGGATTACGAGGCCATGAGCGAGCTTATGTGGTGCGGCAGCGTTTCCCACAGCGGATTTACCAGCTTAGGGCGGACGATGGATTTCGGCGTTCACAAGTTAGCCCACGAATTGAGCGGACGCTTTGACGTGACCCACGGGGCGGCGCTCACCGCGATGTGGGGGGCGTGGGCACGATATGTTTATGAGGACGCGCCGGAACGCTTCGCACAGTACGCAGAAAACGTCTGGGATATCTCCATCGGCACGGTGGAGGAGCGGGCGCGGGCCGGGATCCGGGAGACGGAAGATTTCTGGCGCGGCTTGGGGCTGCCGCTGTCTTTAGGCGAGTTGGGCATCGGTGTGCAGGATGAGGAGGAACTCGCCTATTTGGCTGATATGTGTACGGATCGAGGGAACAAGACGGTAGGCGTTTTTCATCCCATTGATCGGGAGACGGCCCTGGCCATTTATCGGCTGGCGAATCACTGAGGAGGTACCTTCTTGTTTACACGTTATCTGGCGGCGGGGGCGCTGTGCCTGGCCATAGTAATTGGAATTCTACCGGGATCGGTGGGGAGCGCCGCGCCGCGCTCGGCGGCGTACAAGCTGCGCCTCTCCTGGGATCTTATGCCGGGCGCGGTGACGTACCACGTTCTCTTTTTTGCCGATACCGAGACAAAAACGGCGCCGCCGGTCGCCCAGTATCGTGATATTTCCGCGCCGGGGCTGGAGCTTGACATGCGCGCTCTGCCGGAACAGGCGCTGACGGGCTATTGGCTGGCGCAAGGCGTGGATCGAGAGGGGCGCGCTGTGGGAGAGAGCGTTCTGCGTCCCCTGCGGACGGCGGAGATGGCCCCCACTGCGCCGCTGATCCTGGACGATTATAAGGGGATGGCTTATCTTCCGGTCTATCCTGTCTACGCTTGGGTCCCGGTCTTAAACGCTTCCAGTTATGAAGTCGAAGTCTGGCGAGAACCGGATACGGCGCGCGGTAAAGCGGAACGGGTGCGCCATTTTTACACCTACGAGTCTGTTCTTTACGATGAGGCTGGTTTGCGATTGGCAGGGCATTATTGGTGGCGGGTGCGGGCGCTGGACGGGGAAGGACGCGGCTACAGCGATTGGTCCGCGCCTACGCCGTGGCAGATCAATGCACCCACGCCAGTGGCTGCATTAGGCGACAGTATCACCCATGGCGGCGGGGCTATTTCTACGCCGCCGTGCCGAACTTTGTACGATTGGGAGACCTACGCGACGATACCGGTGAAAAATATCGGGTTCAGCGGGGATACTGCGGCGGCGATGGCCGACCGCTTCGAGGCGGACGTCCTCCCCTTTAAGCCGCGCCTTCTCGTCGTCATGGGAGGCGTCAATGATTTTCGTTTCGGAACGCCCGCGGCCGTTACCATTCGTTTCCTGCGGCAGATTGCTGATAAATGCCGGGCTTATGGGATAACGCCTGTCTTCGTGACGGCGACGCCCATCAATCCTCAGCGTATGGCCGGCAGCTTTGGCATGGAAGCGGCGGCGGCGAATTGGCAAAGGAACCAACGACAGATCAATGACTGGATCATGGCGCAGCCCTACGCGGTTGATGTGACCGGGGCCTTGACCGATGAACATGGCGATTTGCGGAGCGATTATACCGCTGACGGCCTTCATCCCGACTATGAAGCCAAGCGCTACATTGGCGAAACCATCGGCCGCTATGTGACTACGCATTTCCCGACGATCACCGACAAAGTGGGAACATAATTGCCGTGCCGCTTGTCTGCTGCCTGACGTGGCGATGGAATCGGCCGGCAGCATGTAGATAGGAAGAGGCGGTTAGCCACTGGAGCAAAATTTTACAATGAAAAGAGCGGTTCGCCTTTACAAAAGACGGCGTGCGTAGTACAATATAGTTCGTCGGGGCGTAGCCCAGCTTGGTAGAGCGCTTCCTTGGGGTGGAAGAGGCCGTGGGTTCAAATCCCGCCGCTCCGACCAGTTTTGTTTATTTTATCGTTCCGTCAAGTTTTGGCGGAGCTTTTTTTATTGGGCAAGGATGTGAAACGAGGGCTGGGACAGGCCGGACGGACAGAAAGCAGAGGCTTGCTTTTTGGCGCCAATGAGGTATATAATTAGTAAAGAAACTTTTCGTCTGTTGTCCAAGGAGGGAAACAGCGGTGAAAGATCGATCAGGGATGGAAGTCTTATAGCGGTTTACCTTGAGGAGGGACATGGTCCGTCCTCCATTTGTCGTAGGGAAAAGGAATTTTAAGGTCGAAGAGCCGAAGCTTACAGGGAGGTATGGGAAGTGTTTGAAGGAATCGGAAGGCTCCATGATTATCTGCGACGGAGTAATCTGCAGAAGATGGCCAGCCACAAAATCGCGACGGGAGAGTCCGTCGATCTGAACCGGACGCAGGGGAAAAGTTCTTTTGTCACGCCGGCGACGGTTTCGACGGCGAGAACAACGAAGAAGTCCGCGGCGGATAAGATGCGGATGGCGGCGATCCGGCAGAAGATGAAAAACGGTGATAAGCTGTCAGGCGAGGATATGCGGTACCTGAAGGAAAACGATACGGCGCTCTATCGAAAAGCCCGGGTCATTGAGTCGGCACGGGAAGAATTGGAGCGCGACCTGAAGCAGGCCCGGACGAAAGGGGAAGCCCGCCTGGCGATGGTGCGGGCGGCCATGAAGGTGTCCTCAGAAGCGGCGATGGCCGACGCGGGGGTCGACGGCGCAGCCGGAGCCGGTACGGGAGGTGCCGCCGCATCGGGGGGCGCCGAGGGGGTTGCGGCGCCGAGCGCCGGCGCGAACGCGGCAACGCCGGGGGCCGGGGAGGCTTCCCCGACGAACGCGGGGGAAGCGGCAACGAAAGAGGCGGCGCCGTCCGCTTTGGCTGCCGAAAGACACAGCGGCCCAGCGGAAGGCACGCATACAGCCGTGGCTAAAGAGACGGCGGAGGCGGCGGAAAAAGAGGTGCAGGAAGCCATTGCCGCGGCCATGAAGGCGGCCACGGAAGTGGCGGATGCCATGGCCCGGACAGAAGTGGAGAATAAGGACGCCAAGAGTACGCTGGACCGCCTGATGGACGGCGAGGCTGCCGACGAAGCCGATGCCGCCATGCCGCCCACGGCGCTGCTCATCATTCGGGCGCTGCAAAAAACGTGGATGGCATACATCAATTCCGACGCCTATAAGGATCTTCCCAATGATGAGAGGGACGAGGCGCGGGAAAAAGCGAGCGGCGGCCATGTTTCCAAGGCCGTTCAGCGGAAACGGCATCTGGCGGCGGCGTTTTCCTATCATCAGGCGGCGCAGAGCGCGCTGCAGATGGCGGAAAAGCCGGATGCCTGAGAAAGACAGACAAAACCACTGCCGACTCTGACGGCAGTGGTTTTTTGTCGGGAAGGCGTCAGCGGGGAAAGGAAATTTTTGCTATAATAAAGGAAGCACTGATAAATTCAGCCCTTCATCTTGGCGTATCTTTTTTGCCCTGCCATCGTCAACGAATCCTCCGCATAGCGCTTGCTATGCGTCCGGTTCGTTTCCTCGGCAAGACAAAAAATCTGTACCAATCGGATGGACTTCATTTTATCAGTGCTTCCTAAAAAGAGATTGGGAGAGAGCGGAGGAATCGGGATGAAGTTGCTGCATGTGGCGGATCTGCACTTGGGAAAGGTGGTGCACGGCTATTCCCTGATCGAGGAGCAGCGCCATATTTTGGCGCAAATTTTGACCACGGTCAAGGAGCGGCATATCGACGCGGTGCTCGTCGCCGGGGATGTGTACGACCGCTCTGTGGCCAGCGAAGACGCTGTCGCCCTCTTGGACGATTTTTTAGTGCAGATGGCGGCGCTTTCGACGACGGTTTTTATCATCAGCGGCAATCATGATTCCGGGGATCGGCTCAATTTCGGACGGCGCTTCTTTTGCCATCAAAACATTCATATTGCGGGTACTTATGCGCCGGCGCTGGGTAAGGTGACCTTGACGGATGCGGCGGGGCCGGTGCATTTTTATCTCCTGCCCTACGTGACGAAAGCGGCGATGCGTCACGCTTGGCCGGAGGAAACGATGGATTCCTATGATGCGGCGATAGGGGCGGCCATCGATCATGCCGGGGTGGACTTTACGGCGCGCAACGTCATCGTGGCGCATCAGTTTGTGGCCCACGGGGCAACGCGGCCGCAGGTGGGCGGCTCGGAGGTGATGGCGGCCAGTGTGGGCACGATTGAGGCCATCGGGAGCGAGGTTTTTGACGGCTTCGATTATGTGGCGCTGGGCCATGTCCATCGCCCGCAGTGGATCGGACGGGAGACAGTGCGCTATGCCGGATCACCGCTGAAATATTCCCTGCGGGAGGCCGACGACGAAAAATCCATGGTGCTGGTAACTTTGGGAGAGAAGGGGGCGCCGGTTGTCACGGAGCGAATTCCTTTTCATCCCCGGCGCGATCTTCGTCATGTCACGGGGACGCTGGGGGATCTTCGACAGCAGGCCAAGGGGGAAGGCGATGCGGCGGAGGATTATCTGTATGTGACGTTGACGGACGAAACACCCCTTCTTGACGCCATGGAATTGGTGAAACAGTTCTATCCCAACGCCATGAAGGTGGAGTTTGCGCACCGACAGCTTCGCGAACTGGGAGACGCGGCGGGTTCGGCGGTGGAGGAGAAAAGTTTTCACGACTGGGTGACGGAGTTTTACGCCCAGGAGGGCGGCAGTCCCCCCAATGAGGAAGAATGGGCAGTGCTTTTAGCGGCGGCCCGGGAAGCGGGGGTGACGGAATGAAGCCGCTGTCCCTTACCATGACGGCGTTTGGCACTTATAAGGACACTACGGTCATTGATTTCGCTGCCTTGGGGGGCGAGGGGATTTTTCTCATTACCGGTTCCACCGGCGCGGGGAAGACCACCATCTTTGACGCGATCTGTTACGCGCTGTTTGGGCAGACCAGCAGTCTGCGCCGGGGGGCGAAAATGTTGGCCAGTGATTTTGCCCCTGTGGGGACGGGCCCGGAAGTGGAGTTGGTTTTTCGGCACCGGGGGCAGCTGTATACCATTCATCGCTGGCAGCCCTGCGTTCACCATCGGGACGGCACGGTGGAGATGAAGAATCCGAAGGCCACGCTGCTTTTCCCCAACGGGCGGCTGCTGGATAAATTATCAGCGGTCAACCGGGCGGTGGAGGAAGATATCCTGCACCTCACTTACGCGCAGTTCAAGCAGGTGGTCATGATCGCGCAGGGGGAGTTTCGCGAATTATTGGAAGCGGATACGGAGCAGCGGTCGGTGATCTTGCAGAAGATCTTTCAAACCGAGAATTATCGGCGGCTGGCCGATCTTCTGAAAGAAGAGGCGGATCAAGCGAAGGAGGCGGCAAAGGAAAGCGCGCGGCGCATCGCCCAATCTTTTGGCGAAGCGAAAGCAGCGCCGGAAAGCGAGTTGGCGGCGGATTTGGCGGCGCTGAAAGAAAAATACGCAGGGACAGGGCCGGTGGATTCTTTAGAAGAAATGCTGGCGATCCTCGTGCGGTTAGCGGCGGAAGATGATACGGACGAAGCGGCGGCAGCGGCGGAGATCACGGCGGCCGAGGCGGGGCTGCAGGAGCTGGCCGCCGCGGTCAGTCGAGCCCAAAGCGTGAACGAGCGGCTGAAAGAGCGGGATGCGCTTCGGCAAAAGGCGGCAGCGCTTTCGGCCGCTGCCGCCGGCATAAAGGAAAAACGTGCGGCTTTAACGGCGGAAATCAAAGCGGTACGCTTCGTGGGGTCGCGCTACGAAACTTGGCGGAAGGAAAAGGCGGCGTTTCAGGCGGCCAAAGAGAGACAACGGGATCAGGAAACGCATTTGGCTGCCGCGATCGCGGCGCAGGAAAAGGCGAGAGTCCGCGCAGAGGAGGCTGCGAAAGCGCGTCCAGCGGTGGAGCAAGCCGAAAAAGAAGCGGCGGCGATGAAAGAGCAGGAATCGCTGTACGGGGACAGGGAACAATATCAGGCGGCGCTGGCCGAGGCGCAGCAACAGCTTCGCGCCTTGGGGGAAAGACAGCGCGCCTTAGCCGAGCAGCGGGAAGCGGTGCGGGCTAAGATCGCGGCGGGGGAAGCGCAGCTTTCGGGGTTGGCGGCTCTTCGTGAACAGCGGGCCATGCTGCGGGCCAAGGCGGAACGGTGGGAAGAAGATCATCGTATCGGACAGCGATTGACAGAGGAGGATATCCCCGCCTGCCGGGAGGCCATCGCTCTCTGGCAAGAGAAAAAGAACGCCTGCGCTGCCGCGCAGGCCGCTTTCGACACGGTGCGCGCCGCGCATGACGCCATGGAGCGAAGTCTGGAAAACAGCCGCGCCGGGATGCTGGCGGAAAAACTCGTCGATGGTCAGCCGTGCCCCGTGTGCGGTGCCCTGCATCATCCTCATCCCGCCGTTCTGACGTCGGGCAGTCCCCGGGAAGCCGATTGGGAAAAGGGCAAGGAGAAATTGGAAGCGGCGCGGCGGGAAAAGGACGAGGCGGTACGCGCCGCGCAGGAGGCGCGGAGTGTTTGCGAGACGCTGGCGGACAAGCTGCGGCAGGATATCGGCACGTTTTTGGATAAGCGTCGCTCACAAGGCGCGGCGCTGTTGACAGCCTACCGGGGAACAGCCAAAGAAGATGCCACGCTGGAGGAATTGTTCGCTCTCATGGAGGCGGCCCAAGGACAGATCCAAGAGGAGCGATTAGCCCTCCAACGGGAGGAGGCGCAGTGCGACACGGCGTTGTCGGCGCTGCAAAAGGAAGAGAAAGAATTACTGGCGGCGCGGGAACGCCAAAACAAGCTGGAAGGAGAAGAGCGGCAGGCGGCGGAAGACGTTTTGACTGCAGGGAAAGCCGAAGCAGCGGCTAAAGCTTCGCTGGAGGCGCTGCCGCCGCTTCTATACGATACCTTGGAGAAAGCCCGAAACGCCCGGGCGGACAAAGAGCAGGCGGCCAAGGCGCAGCGCGAAGCGATAGAAAGCGCGGAGAAGGACGCGCGGACGGCGGAGAGTCTTCGAATCGAAGCGCAGGCAAAGCGAGATGAAGTGACGGCGCAGACGGCGGAACAGGGAAAAGCGGCGGCCCAGAGTGACGGGGACTTTCGCGCTGCTTTACGGGAGCAAGGTTTTACTGAGGAAACCTTCGCGGCTCATTATACGGACGAAGCGGCTATCACCGCGCACACGCAGGAGATCGAGGCGCATGACCGCGCGGTCACGGAGACGAAGAGCCAGTTGACGGTGTTGGAAAAACAGACGCGAGACGAAGTGCCGGCGGACGTGGCCGCGCTGACGGCACAGCTCACAGAAAAGCAGCAGGTGCTGGCCAAGGCGCGGCAGCTTCACAGTGCGGTATATAGCCGCCGGGAGCAAAACCGCGCCGCTGAAGAAAAGATCCGGCAGGCCGGGGAGGAAAATCAGGATCGGCGGCATCGGGCGGCAGTGCTGCAAAACGTCTATGAGCGGATCAGCGGAAAAGCGGCCGGACGTCGGACGAGCCTCGAAGAATACGTGCAATCGGCGGGCTTTGCCCGCATTGTTGCGGCGGCGGATATCCGATTGGGCGACATGACCGGCGGCCGCTTTTCCCTTCTTCCCCATGAAGCGCAGGCGGAAGACGATAAGCGGAAAAAGCACGGTCTCGCCTTGGATGTATTGGACCGCTATACCGGTCGGCGGCGTTCCGTGAAAACCCTGTCCGGCGGGGAGAGTTTTATGGCCTCTCTGGCGTTGGCGTTGGGCCTCTCGGATACTGTGACGGAGAACGCGGGCGGCGTCGCCATTGAGACCCTCTTCATCGACGAAGGCTTCGGCACCCTTGACCCCGAGGCCTTGGAAAGCGCCGTGGCCATGCTCCAGGGCCTCACGGCGCGGGGCAAACTCATCGGCCTCATCAGCCATCGGGAAGAACTGAAACAGGCTCTTCCCCGCCAGATCATTGTGGAAAAATCGAGCCGCGGCAGCCGGGCGCGGGTAGAAACGGACGGGTAGTATCTCCGCTTTCAGATAGACGGCGAGATTTTTGGCGTATACGATTTGCCGACAGGAACGAGGGAGAAGCGAGGAGGAATTGCCATGAAATGCGATTGCGCGGCATGTTCCGCCCATGCCTGTTATACGAAGGGCGTCAACTGTACCGGAGCGGATCAAGAGGCCATGAAAGCCGCTTACACGCCGGAGGAACAGCGGATCATGGAAGCGGCGGCATACGTTGAAAGCACGTTCTACAGCGACATTACGCGCCTGGAGGAAACAGCAGAATTTGCCCGGCGGATGGGATATACAAAATTGGGCATGGCGTTTTGCATCGGCCTCAACGCCGAAGCGGCCTGTATTGCCCGCTACTATAAGAAAGCAGGATTTACCTTTTACAGCGTGTGCTGTAAAAACGGCAGCATTCCCAAAAAAGCCTTTGGGCTTAAACAGGTTAAACCGGAACTCGATCACGAGGCCATGTGCAATCCCAAATCGCAGGCGCGGTTTTTGGCCGAGCAGGGGGTGGAGCTCTTCCTCTCCTGCGGCCTCTGCGTAGGACACGACGCGCTCTTCAACATGAGCTGCCCCGGCCCCGTCACTACCTTAGTTGTGAAGGATCGCCTCTTGGGACACAATCCGCTGGCCGCCGTTTACTCCCGCTACTGGAAGCGCAAGTTAGGCATCATGGCGGAGGGGGAGGTCTGATACGATATTTTCTGCTTGCACTCCCTTGGGTTTTAGTGTATACTACTTTTCGTCGGGTAAACGCAGACCGACACTACGGGGGCGTAGCTCAGCTGGGAGAGCGCCTGCATGGCATGCAGGAGGTCAGGGGTTCGATCCCCCTCGTCTCCACCAGGAAAATAAAATCCCGCAGACCTTATTCCATAGGGTCTGCGGGATTTTTTGATTTTTATGCTGCGGGCGCAACCGTTCCATTTTTACGGTCACTTGGGCGCAACGCGGGCGCAATAAGACTTTTTTGATCATTTCAAGGGATAAAAAATAGACCCATTTTAGGGTCTATTTTTAGGATTAAGAAAAAATCAGTGATACTTTTTGACTGATGATTTTATCCATCCGGGGAACCGCGTGACCGTAAAGATCAAGCGTATGAGATATTTTAGAATGGCCTATGCGTCGGCTTACGTCTGCGATCGGTGCCCCTGCGGCGAGTAGCTCTGTAGCATGTGTATGGCGGATAACGTGAAAATTCCTGTAAGGGATATTGGCGCGTTTGACGATATTGTGCCATATTCGCTCAATATTGCGTGGCTGGTACGGTGTTCCGGTGCGGGTGACGAATACAGGACCTGTTATACGAACGATGTTTGATGGTGACGGGATGTCCTTCAGCAAGGTGAGGACGGCATGAGGGACGGATATAGTTCTTGTGCCGGCTTTCGTCTTTGGATTGCCGACATGGATGCCCGCTGTATGTGTTACCGTGAGATTGCGTTTAATAGTGATCTCATCGTTGTCAAAGTCGATACAGTCCCAGTATAGCCCAAGCAACTCACCAAGGCGTGCTCCGGATGAAAAGGCAAGGGATACCAACGGATAATATTTCCCCCCCGCATAGATCTTCGCGGTTTCATAAATGGCTTTGACTTCTTCGGGCGCGAAGGTTTGTATTTCACGCTTACGGTTGGTTTTTGGCGGTTCTGCTGCGGTTATCACATTGTTGGACAATAAACCTATCTGACGTGCTTTTTCAAACGCTGCGTGCAAAAAAGCATGAAGTTTACGTACCATCTCAACAGATTGCCGTTGTAAAAGATCGGTATAGAAACTTTGGATCATCGGGACACTGATAGTTTGGAGCTTTTCATCGGTTAGCGGCTGGCATTTTGAAGCGAGCAGGGTATATAAATCCATCGTTTTCGGTGCGATGGTTTGTGCTTTGTAGTCGCGTAAATATGTGATTAGCCAGCTGCCAAGTGTCATATCAGACGGCTCGATAAAGGAATGGTTCATTATGGCCACGCAGTTTAGCGCAACCCATTCTTGAGCTTCCTTACGCGTCTCAAAACGTTTCGAGACGCGGCGTCCTGCGGGTGTCGTACAATAAGCGCGATATTTCTTGCGAGCGGCATCGTAAATGACACTGCCAGCTCCATTTGGATTCTTGGCCATGAAGCAGGTCTCCTTTCGATTATGATTGCTTGCTTCGTCGATCATCTACTTTATAGCAGATCGTATAATGGTTAGTTCATTTTAAGACTTTGACGGTATTCATCTGCGTAGGCCAATTCTTGAAATTCGACCTCTTTGTTATGATATTTTTTTACGACTTCTTCTATACGATGTAGAGGAACACGAAAAAATTCACGCCGGCGGTTTATTTTATTCAGTCTGAATTTGTCAAATTCTTTGTGCAGGGCATTCTCAAGAGCAGGAGCATCTTCACTAAAAATAAACGCATGGACGTCGAATCGAAAAGGAACGGACGCATCTCCCAGTTCATAGACGCGCTCGTTCGGGTCAAGACGCCGAGTTACACCGATTTTATAAACATTTTCCCCAAATGCGCCAATATTTGAGATGATATAAACATATCCGGCACGGGTATTAGCAGTGCGGTTCTCAATATCTTCTTTGTCTTTTGATAATCCTTGAAGTTTCTCCTCTAATTCTTTTATTTTATTTATAAGGGTCATTTGTATTGCTTGATCGGTTGTGGCATCAAGCTGTTTTTTCTTATCAGCAATAGCTTGCTGAAAGTGAGTTTCTTCTTTTTCGATTTTCTTTTTCGCGGCTTCAAGTTCGCGAAGAGCTTCTCTTTCTTCTCGTGCGCGTTCACGTTGTTCTGCTAATTCTTCTTTGGCTTCCTGCTTTCGAAGAGCATACTCATAAGACAGTAGTAATTCTTCAAGCTTCAAGTCTAAATATTCATTAGTGATTGATATTCCAAGAACATTCCCGCAACGATTGATAATGTCAAAGGTTTTTCTCAGTCTTAATTCGTAGGCATCTAAATTATTAAACCGTACTTTGTCTATGAGAGAATCACATTCTAAATTGAAGGATCGAATCAATAGCTTAGAGACATCCGATATCATTTTTTGCCCTTTACGTTTATTCCCGTTTACAGTCCAATTCGTTGCCCCTTCTATACCTTCACGTTTTTTTAGAATATATTGTTCTTCCCGCCGTATATTCTTAAGCCGGACTTTATAGCTATCCAATGACAAAAAGTTATATTTGGGTTTATATAGTCCAAAATCTTGTAATAAGGCCTCTTCATCAAGTTCAATAATCTGTTTTTCCCGCTGGGCAATATCTTGTTTTAATGTTTCACGCTCAGCACGTAGGCGCATGCATTCTTCAGTAAGAGTTTTCGTTTCTTTTCGCATTTCCAGAAGTTCCCGTTCCTCTGGAGGCGTAATCCCTAATAGATCCTTTAACCACTGCAATTCTCTTCTCCCCCTGATTATTCCCCTTGGTTATAGTGCTCAGTCAATCAATCTTCCTAAAATGGCATGCACTTCTCGCGGATTTGGTTGACGTTCATCAAGTAGTTGAGCCGTAATATCATCATCTATATCTGATGAGTGCGATAGTAGATAGATTGCGAATTTGTTTGCCTCATGCTCACAACGGCACGAGACAAAAAAAGTGCAATCCGGCTGGATACGCCATCCATATCCTGCATGGAGCCGGCTGTGTCCAATTTCGTGGCAGAGAACAATCCTTTTCCCTGGCTCGGGCAACGCTTGATTTAAGATGATACATCCTCTGCGAAGTACTTTGACGAAAAAGCCACGGATATGCTTTGGCAGATCGGTTTCAATAACACTAATACCGAGGTCAGCAGCTAATAAGCGAGGATTAGCGGTTCCGTACTTTGTTATCAGGTTCCGAACCCTGATTTTTATGTTAAGCATGGCATTAGTCCTTCTTTCGACGATTCCGTTTTTTTGCGTCATAGAATGCCAGTTTCAGTGCTGCACGTATCTTTTCGCGGTCATCAGCAGTGAGTTTATAGGTGTCGCCATCAAACATGACCTCCGCGCGTTCAAGAAATTTATTGAGATCACGCTCGTCTTTTGAGATGCGCAGAGTAGCAGTATTTGGTGGTGTCGTTTTGTTAAGTAATGTATTCATATCGACATTGAAATAGTCAGCTAATATTTCTAAAGTTTCAAAATTCGGTTCACGGTGCCCCGCTTCATACATTCCTAAAGCACTTCTGGAAATTTTAGTAGCTTTTGCGAGATCATCTTGTGTCATATTATGACGTCTCCGTAATTCTTTTAACCTATCGCTAAATGCCATAGAACTCACCTCTTTTTTATATTATCACAAAACGTGATTTTATTCAACAAAAAATGACACAAAATGTGTTGACAGGTTTTCGAGAAGATGGTATTATGATTTTGGTCACGAAATGTGTCTAAAAGAATGGAGGTGAGAAATATGTTGGATGGACTGACGATCGCAAAAAGATTGAAGGAACTCCGCGCGGGGCAGTCAAGAGAACAAGTTGCACGGGAGTGTAAGATCAGCCTGTCAGCTTTGGGGATGTATGAAGCTGGCAGACGAATTCCCAGGGATGAAGTCAAGGTACGCTTGGCACAGTTTTATCATAAGAGTGTAGAGGAAATTTTTTTCGCCCAAAATGTCACGGTTTGAGACAAATATATGCATTAAAGGCGACACTCCACTATGAAACGGACTAAGACGGGGGCATTACGCAGGCTCTTTTGGAGCATGTGAAAGCGAAGGGCAAGACGGCGTGAGAGGGGGTGATGATATGACCACCAAAACATCGAAAACGGATGCGGAGCTGACATGGGTATCAGTACAGGAATATCAAAGGCATATCGGCCTTACCCGTTCTGATGTGATGAAGATGATTTATGCAGGGACTCTTCCGGCGGTAAAAATCGGCACGCGATACAAGATTAACATCCACCGCGCTGATACAGAGATGGAGAACCTGATGCACACGCCGAAAGATAGGCCACCCCAAAAGGTATACGACGAGATCGGCAAGCAGGCGAATGCGCAAGTAGAAGCGGCCGGTGGCTTTCTTGAGGCACTACGGCAGTTGAAAACTACCCCGCGAAAGATGAGCGGGTAGGCTCTGAAATATTTTAGGGGGTGCAAGATGAACAAGGTGTTCTATTGGGCGTGCGGACTGGCCGCCGCCACGGGCTGGGCATTCGGGTTTTATATGTGGCTTGAGTGCTGGCGGATTCGGGGACTGTAGAAAAGGGGGTGAAACAGCATGGAAGACAAACAGAAGATTTGCGATTTGCTTTTGAAAACGTGTCAAGCGACAGACAACGCGCACGATCTTGTATCTCTTGAGTATTCTGCTGAAAGCGAAATCGTAACGGCGATCTTCGCCAGCGGCGGGACACGAGACATCAACGTGGCGATGGATTCCGGCACGGCGATGATTCGGGATATTATGGGGCATTTAGGGTGCTGAAAGGAGGGGGAAGATGAACAGTTACGAAGAGCGGCAAGAGGCACGCCGTGAGCGATATTTAGAGCGTGCTGAAAAGGCGCGTACCGAATCGAATAAAAGCTGGCAGCAGGCGAAAGAAATGGGTGAGGCTATCCCTTTTGGGCAACCAATCCACGTCGGACATTATTCCGAGAAATCGGATCGCGCCTATCGGGGACGAATTGAGGCAAAATCCAGAAAGGCGTTTGCCTTAGATAAAAAAGCTGACTACTACGAGCAGAAAGCGGCAAGCGTCGGAACGGGCGGAATTAGCTCGGATGACCCGGACGCTATTGAAAAACTCAAAAAAGAAGTTGCCGTGCTCAAACAGAGACAAGATCTCATGAAAGCTACAAACCGTGCCCTTCGCATGAAGGATACGGCGAAAGGCGACGCAAAGCTGGCAGAATTGGGCTATACCCCAAAGGATATTGCAAAGTTGCGAGAACCTCAGTATGGCCGCATTGGGATCCCCGCTTGGAGAATATCGAACAATGGAGCTAATATTCGACGGATTGAGGCACGGATTAAGGACTTGGAGCAGCGTGCCGAACTGGAACCCGTACACATCACGACCGCATTGTATGAGCTAAAAGTGGAGGATAACCGCGTACAGTTTATCTTTGACGGGAAACCAGACGAGGAGATCAGAAATATCTTGAAGTTCCATGCGTTTAAGTGGTCGCCGTCAAGAGGCGCGTGGGTTCGGCAAGCGTCGGGGAACGGCCTTTATGCCGCAAAAGAAGTACGAAGGAAATTGGATGGGATGAAAGGGGCTTGAAAACAGTGGCAAAAGAATACTTTACAACTCTAATCGCACAAGCGTGCGACGCTGATAAGCGCCAAGAGAACACGCTTCCGGCGGAGATGGTCACCATCGGCTACGCAGAGGCGCTATGGGCAGATGGAATGTTGGAGGAAGGAGAGGAGGGGGTGAAGGGATGAGGCTGCCGTATTTGACGGAGACGGGCTGGGCGATCGTCCTTGCCGTCGCCTGTGGGCTGATGATGTTGTCGTGGTGGAGATGGTGACAATGGCATGGATGTGCAATCCAAATAGTATTGCCGCTTGCCTCTCCTGCCCGTTGCCGGATTGTAAATATGACGAGGGGGCAAAGGTGGGGCCAAATTATCAACGGGACTACCACCAAGCAAAGAAGAAAGCGGCAATCGCGTCCGGCTTATGCAGTAAATGCTGGAAGCGTCCGGCAGACGAAGGATTTTCGACGTGTACGGAATGCCGGACAAAGATGAGGGAATCGAAGCAAAAAGAAAAAGCCCACGGCGGCGGCAACCGACGTGAGCGCAAGGTAAATAAATCTACTATGAGTATAACACAAACAAAGGAGGATAAGCAATCGTGAAGATATTAAACCTCAAGATGAGCAATTTTCGCGGAATCAAAGCCATGGAAATCAACTTTGATGGCAAAGATACGGACATTTTCGGCGCGAACGGCACGGGAAAGACCACGGTAGCTAACGCTATTTGCTGGCTCTTACTTGACCGTCCAGCGACCGAGGAAGCGGACTTTGACCCCAAAACGATTGGAGCGCACGGCGTCAAACATAGCGCCGCGATCACCTTGGCGCTTGACGACGGACAAGAATTGCTGCTGTCCAAGGATTTTTACGAAAAATGGACGCGTAAGCGCAGCGCGGCAGAAGCCGAATTTACCGGCAACGTCACGGACTACTACATAGATGGCGTGGGTGCTAAAAAGAAAGAATACATGGCGGCAGTGGAACGAGCCTGCGGGGTAGACATTGAGAAGTTGAAAATGCTGCTGGTACTTGGCTATTTCGCGGACACGATGAAGACCGAGGACAAGCGAAAAATCCTTTTCGAACTCGCCGGGGAATTTACCGACGAAGATGTTTTTGCGAAGAAGCCGGATTTAAACGACTTGGCATCGTATCTCGTTATGCCCGGGAGTACGAATAAAACGTACACCATCGAACAGTGGCGCAAGATTGCCGCTGATCAGCGAAGCAGCTTGAACAAGAAGCTGGAACTTCTGCCGACACGGATTGATGAGGCGCAGAAGCTCATCCCAGAGGATATGGCAGATGAAACCGTATTGATTAACAAGCTCCAAGCGCTGGACGAAGAACGCACTAAGATAGAAGAAGCACGCGCCAGCCTCAATACGGCAGACGGGCAAAAAGAATCATTGCGAGCCGCGATTTCTGGTCTTGAAGTAGACCTTGCAACGAAGCGAGCGGAATACATCAAAAAGAGCGGCGACGCGAACAGCAAAATTAACGCTGCTATCGACGAGCTGAATACGGAACGGCGCACACTGGCAGATGACCTTGATGCGCTTAAACGGCAGCAGAAAGCAAGCGAGACTGATTGCGCACAAATGAAGGCGGAGCGCGAGCGGCTGATGAAAGAATATGCCGATGTGCAAGCTAAGCAGTGGGATCACGGTCAGGAGACTTGCCCAAGCTGCGGGCAGCCGCTTCCTGCGGACCGAATAGAAGAGCTTCGGGCAGCGTTTAACGAAGAGAAGAGCAAGAAGAAAGACCTGATCAACAAGCGCGGCCAAGCGTGCAGCAGTGACAAAATCGCGGCGGAAGAAGCCCGTATCGATGAAGCAAAGGCGAAAATTCCGGCAATGGAAGAAAAGCTCAAAGAGTGCCAGCAGCGGATTGAGAATTTACGCGAAAGCCTTACCGAAGCGCCGGCCTTTGAAACGACGGATGCATATTGGGAGATTACCAATCGCATCAACGACCTTCAGGCGAAACTGCAGGCTGGTGTCGGAGCACCGGATGAAACGGCGAAGCTGCACGATGAGAAGCTGCAATCGCTCAAAGGGGAAATCCAAAGCGTTACGCTGCGCATCGCACAAGTGAGAGCGGCAAAGGACAGTAAGAAGCGCGTTGCCGAGCTTGAGCAAGAGCTACGGGATACTTCGGCGTCGCTGGAAAAGATTGAGCGCGGGATCCATCTCTGCGAAGAGTTTACCCGCACCAAGGCGGCCATGATCACCGATAGCGTAAACGGGAATTTCCGCTTCGTACGCTTCGTTCTCTTCCGCGATCAGATCAACGGCGGTCTCAAAGAGATTTGCGAGCCGACGGTGGAGAACAAAGACGGCGCATGGGTCGAATACCGCAGCGCAAACTATGCGGCGCAGATCAATGCAAAACTGGACATCATCGACACGCTGAATCAGCACTACAAGACGAATCTCCCGATCATCATGGATCAGGGAGAGAGCGTCACGGCTCCGCTGCCCGTTTCCGAGCAGCTCATCCGGCTCATTGTTTCAGCGCCGGACACCGATTCACTGAGAATTAAGGTAAAAGACTAAGGAGGATAAGATCATGACACAGAATCAAGCAATCGCCAAGACCACCACAGCACCCGCAGAAGCGCCGCAGGCGAACATGAGTGAGCGTTTCATGCATAAGGTCATTCACGAGTTCTCCGGCAGCGTCGGGGAATTCCAGATCACCGAGTACCAGCGGCAGCTTATCCAAGGTTATTTTATCGGTGTTGACCGCGCCTTGAAGACTGCAGAAGCTGAACGGCCGCGCAAGAACGAGGCTAACCGCGACCACAAGTATGACAACACTCTCCCCATCACTTGGGCGAATGTCAACATGGCAGACCTCGCGCTTGACGTCGTACATTATGCGCGTCTCGGGCTTGACACGATGCAAGCGAACTTCATCACGCCGATTCCGTACCTCAACAAAAAGGCGGAACGGTACGACATCAATCTCATGCTTGGATACAACGGAATCAAGTACATTGCGGAGAAGTTTGCCCTTTGCCCACCGAAGAATGTGACCATTGAGCTGGTTTACTCGACCGATAGCTTCAAACCCCACAAAAAGGGGCGCGGCAACGATGTGGAATCCTATGACTTTGAGATTGTGAATCCCTTTGATCGGGGCAGTATTGTCGGCGGATTTGGCTACATTGAGTACGACGATCCCAAGAAGAATGAGCTCGTTATTATGAGCATGAAGGATATCGAAAAGCGCAAGCCCAAATACGCCAGTGCAAACTTCTGGGGCGGAAAGGCGAGTGAATGGAATAACGGTAGTAAGGTTGAGGTTGATAAAGAGGGCTGGTTTGACGAAATGTGCCGCAAGACTATTATTCGCGAGGTTTACAGCCCTAAGCACATATTGCTTGACCCGCGTAAAGTAGACGAAAACTATCAGTACATGAAAGACCGAGAGGCTCGTCTTGCCGAAGCACAAGAGGATATGCAGACGATCATCAACGTAACAGCGAATACGGTGCCCGTAGAACAGGCGGCGCAGCTTCCACCAAAAACGGAAGGGAAGGTACCGCCACTGCCGCCCGTCACGATGCCTGGCGTTGCTACACGGGAACAGCAGAAGGTAGCCGTCCCGCAACAGGCAAAGAATGTAGCGCCGCCGATCACACCTGAGCCGCCTTCAAGCAATGACGATCTCTATGCTGGCATGGCTTTCTGATCATGGACATCAAGATACTCGCGTCCGGGAGCAGAGGGAACGCTTACATCATTAGCGATGGAAAGACTACGCTGCTTCTTGACGCGGGGATTCCGTTCAAAGAGATACAGAAGGGCTGCGGGTTTCAGACGAGCAGCATAAAGGGCTGTCTCGTTACCCACCGCCATGGTGACCATGCCAAGGCGATACCGAAGCTCCTGCAGCGGGGTATTCCCGTTTATAGCACATCTGACGTTGCCGAGATTTATGCTGGCGTGCATGGCATGAAGGCCTTGAAAGAAGTGGCTATCGGGACATTTCAAGTACTGCCGTTTTTGGTAGAGCATGATGTTGAGTGCTATGGCTATCAGGTTACATCAGCGGTGACGGGCGAAAAACTCGTCTATATCACCGACAGCGCCTATGTCCGCTACACCTTTACGGGGCTTACGCACATTATGATCGAGGCGAACTACGCACAGGAAATCATCATCGACAATGCAAAACACGAGCGAATTCCGCTTTATTTAGCAGAGCGTGTCATTCAAACGCACATGAGCATAGAGACGCTTTTGGAGCTTCTCCAATCGAATGATATGCGGCAGGTGCGGCAAATTTACCTTCTGCATCTATCCGACGGTAACAGCGACGCTGATGAATTTAGGCGGCTGGTGCAGAGAGAAACGGGCGCAGAAGTCTATATTGCATGAAAGGAGGCAAAGCTATGCGAATGTGTTATATCTCATATCCGTACACCGGGAACGAGGAACGAAACCGCGAGGACGCGGCACGGATACAGGCCGAATTACAAGCGAAATTCCAAAGCAGGCTGTTTGTCAATCCGATTGCGAACTTTGCGGCGCTGAAAGGAATGTCGTACGCGCAAATTATGGCGTATTGCCTTGAGCTGCTTAATCGTTGTGACGAGGTTGTCTTCGCCGACGATTATCACGAGAGCCGGGGATGCATGATGGAGATGTCAGTGGCAAGGAATAAGAACTTGCCAATATATTCATACGTTGATGGGAGCATGATGCCGACGTGGCAGGAAGGGAGATGAGGCTAATGCCAACAACATTAACTTTGGGCAGTTTGTTTGATGGCATTGGTTAGGCGGATGGCTCTTGGCGGCGCGTCATGCTGGCGTTACGCCGGTCTGGGCGTCGGAGATCGAGCCGTTCCCGTGTGAGGTCACGAAGCGGCATTTCCCAGAAGTAAAGCAGCTTGGCGATATAACGAAGCTCAATGGGGCAGAGGTGTTGCCGGTGGATATTGTCTGCGCAGGGAGCCCCTGTCAAGACCTGTCGATCGCCGGGACGAGAAAGGGGTTAGATGGTGCAAGAAGCGGATTATTTCGCGTCGCAGTTGAACTTGTTCGAGACATGCGACGCGCCACCCATGGACGTTACCCCCGTTTCTTCGTCTGGGAGAACGTTCCCGGAGCCTTTTCATCCAATCGAGGGATGGATTTTCGAGCCGTGCTTGAAGAAATCGCAGAGGCCGAAATTCCAATGCCTCAATCTGGACGATGGGCGGATGCCGGAATGGTGCGAAGCCGTGTCTGTGAGGCCGCATGGCGCGTCCTTGACGCTCAATATTGGGGCGTACCCCAACGCCGCCGCAGAATCTTCCTTGTCGCAGATTTTACAGCCGATGGAAGATGTGCCGCAGAAATACTATTTGAGCCGGAAGGCTATTCTGGGGATACTGCGGCGGGCGAAAGAGCGGGGCAAGGAGCTGCCGGCGGAATTGGTAGCGGCGCTAAAGCGGCAGGCGGGGCTTATGGTTTCGACACAAAAGCCAGCATTGCAGACAACGCGCCAGTATTAAGCGAAACAACGCCGACGCTTCGCACGAACACGCGACTGGGCGTCTACGGCATGACGCACGCGGATGAAGTTATGCGTCCCGTACTTGGCGGCGTAATGCCGACGCTCAACGCCCGGATGGGTACGGGCGGAAATCAAGTGCCGGTTGTGCATTGTATCGGCGACGGTCAAGTAAATCAAATCGGCTTGCACAAAAAGGCCGGCGCGCTTACTTGCCGTCACGATCAGCAAGCTGTGGTGTGCTATAACATTTGCTCGTATGCCTCAGGTGCCATGAAGTCTGATAACCCTCATAGCGGGGTATACAAGACCGATATGACGAGGGCGTTAGACTTAAACGGTGGCAGTCCCGTATGTAATCAAGGCGGGACTATGGTGGT